>Ga0209717_1000882_pt1 | contig 34882 bp, 35 predicted proteins | sample AD_UKC048_MetaG_FD_184418 | JGI IMG/M metagenome (GOLD analysis project Ga0209717, IMG submission 184418) | Active sludge microbial communities of municipal wastewater-treating anaerobic digesters from USA - AD_UKC048_MetaG (SPAdes) (version 2) | ecosystem: Engineered > Bioreactor > Anaerobic >...
ACGAAAATCATTATGACTCTATCTGAAAAACTGGGTAAAACTCCCGTTGAAGTCAACGATTATCCTGGTTTTGTTGCCAATAGAATTTTGATGCCAATGATTAATGAAGCCATTGAAACGCTTTATAACAAAGTCGCTGGAGTTTATGAAATTGACACCGTTATGAAACTCGGAATGGGACACCCAATGGGACCGTTGCAATTGGCAGATTTTATTGGGCTTGATGTATGTTTAGCAATCTTGAACGTAATGTACGACGGTTTCAAAAACCCGAAATATGCTCCTTGTCCTTTATTAGTCAATATGGTTCGAGCTGGAAAATTGGGTGTGAAATCTGGCGAAGGTTTTTATGATTATAGTGAAAGTAAGAAAGCAGAAAAAATCTCGAAACAGTTTATTTAATATGTCAATCGCACAAAACCTCCTCAAAATAAAATCCACTTTACCATCAACCGTAACACTTGTTGCCGTTTCTAAAACCAAACCAATTCCCGATTTGATGGAAGCTTATGATGCGGGTCAACGCATTTTTGGCGAAAACAAAATTCAGGAAATGGTAGAGAAATGGGAAGCAATGCCAAAAGACATTGAATGGCATATGATTGGTCACGTACAGACGAATAAGGTTAAATTTATGGCACCGTTTGTGAGCTTGATTCACGGTGTGGACAGCCTGAAATTATTGGAAGAAATCAACAAACAAGCGAAAAAAAACAATAGAATTATTGATTGTTTATTGCAAATGTATATTGCCGAAGAAGAAAGTAAATTTGGTTTAGACGAAGAAGAACTCAACGAGATTTTAGCTTCAGAAGCATTCAAGGAAATGAAAAACATTCGAATTGTTGGATTAATGGGAATGGCGACTTTTACAGACAATCAAAAACAAATCAAAAAAGAATTCACCCATTTGAAATCGATTTTTGATGGTATGCAATCGCGTAAAGACACACTGCAGTGCGTCTCTACATTGTCAATGGGAATGTCCGGCGATTATCAACTCGCAATTGAATGCGGAAGTACGATGGTTCGGATAGGAAGTAGTATCTTTGGAGGACGATAAATTTCAAAGGCAATTTGATTCTATTAATGATGAGATTCCTTCGGACTCAAGAGCTCTGCTCGAACTGGCAAAGCAATGACAAACTGAAAACTAAACACAAATTCCGATAGCTATCGGAACTGAACAACGAACACATATTTTGTACGCAATACTCGACATAGAAACCACCGGAGGACAATTCAACGAAGAAGGAATTACAGAAATTGCCATCTATAAATTTGACGGTCACGAAATCGTGGACCAATTCATCAGTTTGGTCAATCCAGAAATTCCGATTCAACCGTTTGTAGTCAAATTGACTGGAATCAATAACGCAATGTTGCGCTCAGCTCCAAAGTTTTTTGAAGTTGCCAAGCGCATCATCGAAATGACCAATGACTGCGTTCTAGTAGCCCACAATGCCGATTTTGATTATCGAATACTTCGCACAGAATTTCGCCGTTTGGGATATGATTTTAATGTAAAAACACTTTGTACAGTCGAACTTTCTCAAAAATTATTACCCGAACAACCTTCACACAGTTTAGGAAAATTGGTTCGAGCACTTGGAATTCCAATGGCCGACAGGCATCGTGCCAATGGAGATGCTATGGCTACGGTAAAACTCTTTAAATTGTTACTTGAAAAGGATGTTGAAAAAACAATTTTGACAGAGTTAATCAAAAGTGAAATCAAAAAAGGAATTGCTCCAAAATTATTAGACATTGTACAAAATATACCCCAAAAAACTGGAGTTTATTATATTCATAACGATAAGGGAAACCTAATTTATATAGGTAAAAGTCGCAATATCAAAAAAAGAATTAATCAGCATTTCACTGGAAATTCTACAAAATGCAAAAAAATTCAAAACGAAGTTTTTGATGTCACTTATGAAGAAACAGGTAGTGAACTCATCGCTTTACTTAAAGAAAGTGAAGAAATAAAAATCCACAAACCAATACACAATCGAGCACAACGCAAAAGCATCTTCCAGTTGGCTTTGTATGCCGAAAAAGACAAGAACGGTTACTTGAACCTGAAAATTCAAAAATTCGACGGAAGAAAAAAAGAAATCACTTCATTTTCATCATTACAAGAAGCTAAAAATACTGTATTTCAAATTACCACAAAGTACCAATTGTGTCAAAAACTAACTGGTTTATACCAAACTAAAAAAGAATGTTTCCAATACGGAATCAAAGAATGTGATGGTGCTTGCATCGGAGCAATAACTGCAGAAGACTATAATATTAGAGTGAATACATTTCTTGACGAATGGAATTACAAAACTCAAAACATGATAGTTATCGATAAAGGTCGAACTATAAGCGAACGATCTGCAGTACTGATAGAAAATGGCATTTACAAGGGTTTTGCATTTTATGAATTGAATTACCAAATTACAAATCCAACTATTCTGCATAATATTCTTACGCCGATGCAAAACAATCGGGATGCAAAAAATATTATCCAAAGCTTTATGCGAAAGTCAAAAACTATTAAGGTTATAAATTTTTAATTTATATTTGGCAGTATGCACAAAATAAAATCAAAATTCAATCTTCTTCGGCAAAAAATCCATATCATCATTTATGGTACAAATACTGTAGCAGGAAGGTTATTTGACCTCATTCTTTTAGGGTTAATTCTCTTGAGCGTTTTTTTGGTAATGCTCGAAACCGTCAAGGGATTTGATGAAAAATACCACCATCAACTCATTATTTTAGAGTGGATTATCACTGGTTTTTTTACCCTTGAATACCTCCTAAGAATCGCCACAACCAACAGACCCCGAAAATACATTTTCAGTTTCTTTGGCATTATCGATTTACTTGCCATTTTACCCATGTATTTATCCTTTTTCTTTCTAGGCTCCAAGGTTTTTTCAATAATACGTGCTCTTCGATTATTGCGATTATTCAAAATATTAAATCACCCTAAATTTACGGGACAGTCATTACATATATTAAAAGCATTGAACGCTAGCCGAGGAAAAATAACCGTTTTTCTCTATTTTGTCCTCATTAGCACCATCATTATTGGCTCGATAATGTATGTGGTCGAAGGCGAAGAAAACGGATTCACCAGCATTCCAACCAGTATCTATTGGACAATTGTAACACTAACAACCGTCGGGTATGGCGACATTTCACCCGCAACACCTTTGGGACAATTCATCGCCTCGCTGGTTATGATTCTGGGATACGGAATCATCGCTGTGCCAACAGGAATTGTAACTGCCGAATTCGCAAAAACAAATAGCAACAAAACTGAACCCGAAAAACAATCGTGTGAAAATTGCGGTGTGGCTCATCATAATCCAAATGCAAAATTTTGTTATCATTGTGGACATCCGCTAACATTAAAATAATATGAAGCTATTTCCAGCTGTACTCTGCAACTCCTCGTTGTTCAAGTTGTTTTTCTAAGGCATAAAAGGAGCTTCCTTTGGTCGCTCTTTTACACCAAGAAAAACTAACTTTCACCACTGTGGGGTTTCCGTTTCCATCTGGGCTAAAAAATATGAAGTACTTAATTACCATTGTCGGACCAACAGCCATAGGAAAAACTGCCTTAAGCATTGCCTTGGCACAACACCTCAATTGCGATATTATTTCCTGCGACAGCCGACAGTTTTTCAAGGAAATGCAAATTGGTACCGCTGTTCCCACCACCGAAGAATTGGCTGGAGCACAACACCATTTCATCCAAAACAAATCGATTTTCGAAAATTATACTGTAGGCGATTTCGAAAAAGAAGCTATTGCAAAACTAGACGAATTATTCTTATCCAACGATTATGCAGTAATGGTTGGTGGTTCCGGATTATACGTAGATGCTGTTTTGAAAGGCTTTGACGATTTTCCCGAAATTGATCCTTCAGTTCGAGAAGAAGTAACTTCAAATTACGAAAAATCAGGAATCGAATATTTGCAAACCGAATTAGAAAAACGAGACCCCAATTATTTTGAAGTCGTAGCCAAAGAAAATCCACAACGAATGATGCGAGCCTTGGAAGTTTGTATTGGTTCCGGAAAACGGTATTCTTCCTTTTTAAACCAGAAGAAAAACACTCGAAACTTCACTCCTATTCTCATTGGTCTGGAAGCCGAAAGAAGCGTAATTTACGACCGAATAAACCAGCGAGTGGATATCATGATTAACGAAGGTTTATTGGCGGAAGCCAAAGAATTATTTCCTCACAAAGACTTGAATGCCTTACAAACAGTTGGTTATAGGGAGTTATTCAGCTATTTTGAAGGCGAAATCTCCTTGGAATTTGCCATCGAAGAAATCAAGAAAAACACCCGACGATTTGCCAAAAGACAACTCACTTGGTTCAAAAGAAATGAAAACACAAAGTGGTTTGATTACTTAATTAATAGAAATGAAATCATTGAATATATAAAAGAAATTCAAAATTTAAACAGGAAATAAAATGCCGATAGCAGAAAATTTTACCTCCATATTCAGCAAAGATTGGGAGATTAATTTCACCCAATGTCTTCCCAATGGTTTTTTAAAATACACTGATTTATGCAATATTTTGCAATTGACTGCTGCAGCTCATTCCGAGGTGGGAGGCATTAGTTTTTCGGATATGCAGGAATTCAATCAGGCTTGGGTTTTGAGCAGAATGCGCGTTGAAATCAAAGAATTACCCCAATGGAAAGACATTGTAACCGTAAAAACCTGGATTAACACACTCGAAAATTCCCGTTCCGTTCGTGCCTTGGAATTGTATGTCAACGGGAAAAAAATGGTGGGTTGCGAAACTTTTTGGGCGGTTTTCAACACTAAAATAAGAAGACCGGAAGCCTTGGCTTTACCATTTGAACATTTTGAATTGTATCCTGAACATAAAGCAACTCAAAATCCTTTTTCAAAAATTAACATCAGTAACGAAACCGAAATGGTTTTTGAAAAAACTGTTGTTCTATCGGATTTAGATATTGTCAATCACGTGAATAACGTAAAATATTTGGAATGGTGTCTTGATTTTATAGACGTAAAATTAATTTTTAATCAAAAAATAGAAAGTTTCGAAATGAATTTCTTGAAGGAATTATCATTACGGGACACCATTGCTATTCACGAAAACCTGATTTCTGAAGCGATGATTTTTAGCATTACTAAAGATGATAAAACCTGTTTTGCCTTGCAGTTGAATTTGAAATAAAACAAAAAAGCTTCGATTTCTCGAAGCCTTTTTCAAATTATAACAATAATTTATTTTTTAACCACCAATCTAAATCCTTCTCCGTGAATGTTTAGGATTTCCACATTTGGATCAAGCTTGAGGTATTTTCTCAATTTGGCTATATATACGTCCATACTTCTGGAAGTGAAATAATTATCGTCTCTCCATATTTTCGTTAAGGCCAATTCTCTGGGCATTAAATCATTTTCGTGAAGAATCAACATCTTCAACAATTCGTTTTCTTTTGGAGACAATTTCACCGGTTCTTCATCGTTTATGGATAAAAATCGTAGTTTAGAATTCAAATGAAATTTACCCACATTAAACTCAAATTGAACTGGTTCGGATGGAGCTGCAGATGATTTTCTTTGAATTATAGCTCTGATTTTCATCAACAAAACCTCAGAATCAAAGGGTTTGTTCAAATAATCATCAGCACCAGCTTTGTATCCTTTCAGCACATCTTCTTTCATAGATTTTGCTGTTAGGAAAATAATTGGCACTTCTTGATTTTTTTCTCTAATTTCTTTGGCTAATGTGTAACCATCTTTGTAAGGCATCATTACATCCAAAATACACAAATCATAATTATCCTTTTTGAATTTTTCAAAGCCTTCCATCCCGTTTTTTGCCAAAGTCACATCAAAATCATTTAGCATTAAATAGTCTTTTAGAACAGCCCCAAAATTGAGGTCGTCTTCAACCAAAAGTATTCTTTTATTTACATTTTCCATATCTTAATTTATTAATGGTATTTTTATTATAAAGGTACTCCCTTTTCCCTTTTCACTTTCTACATAAATTTGACCGTTGTGGTCGTCAATAATTTTCTTTACATAAGCTAAACCTAGTCCGTGGCCTTTAACATCATGTAAATCTCCTGTATGCTCGCGATAGAATTTTTCGAAAACTCTTTTTTGAGCAATTTTACTCATTCCAATTCCATTATCTTTAATCTTAATAATCAAAAATTCTTTTACGTTTTCAGTAAAGATGTCAATTTTTGGAATATTTGGAGAATACTTTATAGCATTTTCCAAAATATTCACAATTACATTAATAAAATGAACTTCGTTCAACAAAACATTGGTTCGTTCTGCTACAAAATGTTTAGTAATAGTGCCTTGTCTGTCTTCTAAAATCAGATTAACATGTTCGATTGCATCTTCTATAACTTCTTGAATATTAACGGTTTCTTTACTAATATCCAATTCTTTTTTCTCTAATTTTGATATTCGCAACACATTTTCCACTTGGGCATGCATCCGTTTATTTTCATCTTTTATCATTTGAAGGTACTTGAGAACCATCGTCTCATTTCCAATGATTTTTGGATTTTTTATTGCATCCAAAGCTAGATTTATCGTTGCAATCGGGGTTTTAAATTCGTGTGTCATATTATTAATAAAATCTGATTTTATCTCTGATATATGACGTTGACGAATCAACTGATTCAAAGCACTTGTATAAGCAATAATAATAATGAGCGTAAAAATGATAGACAATAATGTTATTCCAACCAAATCTGAAAGCAAAAATTTCTTTTTATTGGGAAATGAAACTAATAATTGATATTTATTATTTCCTTCATTGTCCGAAAATATTGGAATAGAATAAGTATTATTTGCATCATAAACAAACCCATCCGATTTTACTTTAGTTGCTAAACCACTGCTAAAAACTCCAAATTCAAATTTTGTATTAACACCATACTTTACTAATTCTTTCTTCAATAACTTTTCCAAATCTTCTTTTGAAACTCTTTCTTGTAAAGGCATTGTGGATGCAATATCCTTAAAGAAAATTTCAAACTGTGCTTTGTCTAAAACATCTAAACTCCCCGATTTTTCAGTTTTGATATCTGGTGTCATATCTTGCTGAACACTCGAATTGTCAATTTTATTATTGTTATAAACTTCGGTAACTCGTTTAGAATTAAAACTTTTAAATTTTACACTATCTAATTTTTTTCCAAAAATTGAAGAAGTAATACCAAAATCTTCTTCTTTTAAAATACTAGAATATACTGTTGTTGTATTATTTTCATGATTCTTTTGAATATAATAAAACTCTAATAAATCAACTTTTTGTGGTATTTTTCCAGTACTATCTTTATACCTATTGTACTTATCAAAAAAACTATAAGCTTCTTGCTCTTGAAGTTTTTCCGCCACACTTCCTATAACTGATTTGACATGAAATTTAAATTGCTCGTCATTATTTTTTAACGAGGTATTAAACCAATATACTTGAACCAAAATTATCCCGATTAAGGATAAACTCATCAATAAAACCAGTATTTTAAAAAATAATTTATTCATCGATACAAAATTAGTATTTTAACAATATAAATAATAATAATTTAACCAAAGATTAACAGCGTTCAATCAAATTATTGAATCTTCAAAATTTTAAGAATTTTATCAATTTCTGCTTTTGTTGTTTTAGGATTCACATTTTCGACAATAAAATCACTTTTAGCAATACGTTGTTCGTCATTCCATTGCGCATTAATTCTCTTCAAAACTAACTCACGAGTGGTTTTGTCCCTTTGAATTACTCGCTGAATCCTTGTTTCTAGTGGAGCTGTTACCGTTATTATCAAATCGCAATTTTTATAACTTCCACTCTCAAATAAAATGGCGGCTTCATAAATAACAAACGGAGCGTTTTTGTGGTTCAAAACCCAATCTTGGAAATGTTTTTTTACCGCTGGGTGAATAATCGCGTTGAGTAGTTTTAATTTTTCAGGATCATTAAATACAATTTGAGATAATTTTTGCCGATTTAAAATAGCATCATCGAAGATAGAATCGCCAAAGGTTTTTCTAATTGCACCTGCAATCTCTTCCGATTGCATGATTTTTCTGGCTTCATCATCGGCAATATAGACGGGAATATTCGCCTCCATAAAATGATTGGCGATAGTGGTTTTTCCACTTCCGATGCCTCCTGTTAATCCAATTATTTTTGTCATTTTATTTTTTAAAAAACAGCTCCGGAAATGCGTCTTGAGGTTTTTGATTCAGAATAATGACTTTGATGAAGGATTCTATAAATCCAGTTCCGTACCCATAAAATTGTTTCCAAACTGCTTTAATGGATAACAACCCAACTTTGAAACTTTTGTTTTTATAGGTTGACACCAAAAAAATCATCAAAAAATACCCAAAATACAATTGGAGAAATACATCATACGTGAAAATCAACAAAATCACCGCAAAAAGCAGACCAATTATAAAAATCGATGGGAAGAAAAAAGTAAGCTTGTTGTATTGAGGATACCAACTATTGAGGATGGGTCTGGCTTTGCCAAATTTATTGACCTGAACTGTAAATTTTTCCCAATCGATTCTTCTTTTATGATAAACGAATGCGTTGGGGAAAAGTCGGGTTTCAAAACCTAAATTCCACAATCGGATGGATAAATCAGGGTCTTCTCCGGGATGAATATTTCCAAAACCATTCGATGCTTCAAAAGCCTTTCGTGACAATCCCATATTGAAACTTCGAGGTTGAAACTTATCGATTTTCTCGGAACCACCACGAATTCCGCCAGTAGTAAGAAAAGAAGTCATTGCAAAATTGATTGCTTTTTGAATATCCGAAAAACTATCTAAAGCCGCATCGGGTCCTCCAAAACAATCGACATAATTTTCTTTTAGCGCCTTGGCAACTTCTGTCAAGTAACTTTTTGGAATAATACAATCCGAATCGAAAATGATAAAATAATCACCTGTTGCTTTTTTCATTCCGTAATTTCTAGAATCTCCAGGCCCTGAATTTTCCTTAAAAGAATAGGATAAGTGTAGTTTCCCGGCATACTTACGCACCACATCATCACATCGTAAAGTTGAACCATCTTCTACAATTACCACTTCAAAATTATCTGAGTAATCCTGTTGTGATAAACTTTCTAAAAGCTCATCCACTTCATCCGGACGATTGTAAACGGGTATGATTAAAGAAAATAACATAAACAAAAATTAAGGTACAACGATTGGCTAAAATTTTAACAAAGATAACCTTTTATCCATAAAAAAACCACCACGCAATGCGTGATGGTTATACTATTTTTGATTCTAAAAGAATATTATTTTATTATATAATACTCGGAATTCCTACCATTTCGTTAGTATCTGCTTTATAATCTACGCCTTCGAAATCGAAACCAAAAAGGTTCAAGAAATCTTTTCTATAACCTTCTAAATCTCCTATTTCAGGTAAACTTTCGGTGGTGGCTTGTTTCCATAAAGTGGCTACTTTTTCTTGAACATCATCACGCATTTCCCAATCGTCCACTCTAATTCTACCTTTTTCATCCGTAGGAATTGGATTTCCAGTGTACAATCTGTCTTGGTATAAACGTTGGATTTGTTCGATACAACCTTCGTGAATTCCTTCTTCTTTCATTATCTTATATAACAAGGAAATATACAACGGAATTACAGGAATAGCTGAACTAGCTTGAGTTACCAAGGCTTTATTCACAGACACAAATGCTTGTCCATCAATAGCTTTTAAACTATCCGAAATCGAGAAAGCAGAAGCTTCAAGATGATCTTTGGCACGACCAATTGTTCCTTTTCTATAAACCGCTTCGGTTAATGATGGCCCAATATAGGAATAAGCAACTGTTTTAACTCCGGGAGCCAAAAGATTTTCTGCCTTTAAGGCGTCCATCCACATTGCCCAATCCTCGCCACCCATTACGGCAACTGTGTTTGCAATATCATCATCTTGACAAGGTGCAATGCTAATATCAGTAACAACTCCTGTATGAAAATCGACGGTTTTATTCGTGTAAGTTGCTCCAATTGGCTTCAAAACCGAACGATGCAAAACTCCCGTAACAGGATGCAAACGAACAGGCGAAGCTAAACTATAAATAACCAAATCCACTTGACCTAAATCCGCTTTTATCAAGTCTAAAGTTTGTCTTTTAATTTCATTTGAAAACGCATCTCCGTTAACACTTTTGGCATACAAACCAGCCTTCTGTGCTTCATTTTCAAAAGCGGCCGAATTGTACCATCCTGGTGAACCCGGTTTTCCTTCTAATGGAGGTTTTTCAAAAAATACACCGATTGTTGCAGCGTCAGAACCAAAGGCTGCAGTAATTCTCGAAGCCAAACCAAATCCTGTTGAAGCTCCAATTACTAAAACTTTTTTGGGACCGTTTATAGCTCCTTTCGATTTGATGTATTCGATTTGATTTTTTACACTTTGCGCACATCCAACTGGGTGTGATGTCACACAAATAAATCCTCTCATTCTTGGTTCTATAATCATATATCTAAAAATTATGCTGTTATTCGGTATTTTTTAGTTGACAAATATAAGTCATTTCTTTAATCTAACAAGGCTTTTGCGTGGTTTAATGCGGAATCCGAAACAACGGTTCCTGATAGCATTTGCGCAATTTCGACAACGCGCTCTTCATTGGATAATAATCGCAATTCCGATTGTGTATCCTCGCCAACGGTTGCTTTAGAAACCTTGAAATGTGCTGTTCCTTTAGCTGCAATTTGGGGCAAATGGGTTATGGCGAATATTTGCATCGTCAGACTCATTTCCTTCATAATTTCGCCCATTCTATTGGCAATTTCACCTGAAACTCCGGTGTCAATTTCATCAAAAATTAAGGTTGGCAATTTTGAATATTGTGCTAATATTGCCTTGACAGCCAGCATAATCCTTGACATTTCGCCACCTGAAGCTACTTTTTTCAACAATCCAAAATCGGATCCTTTATTGGCCGAAAACAAAAACTGAAGTTCGTCTTTTCCGTTTTCGAAATAGGTCGAAGCCAAGTTTAAATCCATTTTAAAACGAACATTTGGCATCCCTAAAGTTTCTAAAATCGAAATTAATTGCTGAGATAACACAGGAACTGCCTCTACTCTTTTGGTATGAATCTCTTTAGAAATATCATCTAAAGAGGCTGTTTTTTGTTGAATAGAATCATTCAAAGAAGCTATTTCATGTTCCAGATTTCCTAATTCTAAAACTGAATTCTCCAATTTGGTTTGAATTTCTAGCAACTCATCTACGGTTGAAACTTGGTGTTTCTTTTGCAAATTATAAATCAATTGCAACTTCTGACTGATTAATTCTAGTTGTTCAGGATCGTTAATGAGTTTCTCCGAACAACGATTCAATTCATCCGAAATGTCATCAAACTCAATCGTAAGGCTTGTTATTCTCTCTAATAATGAAAAATATTCTGGTGAAAAAGCGGCGATTTTTTGCAAAGAAACCTTGATTTCCTTCAAATTGTGCATCACTCCTATTTGTTCTTCATTGGCTATAGCCAAAGATTTATCGATAGATTCTTTAATTATTTCGACATTATTCAACTTTTCAAAATCAGCTTCAAGGGTTTCTTGTTCGCCAGATTTCAAATTTGCTTCAATTAATTCGTTCAATAAAAAAGTGTTGTATTCCTGTTCTTTGTAAGATTCAGCTTGTTTTTTAAGCAATGAATTCAACTTCGATTTATCGGATTTATAGCTTTTTAAAAGTGTTTGATATTCTAAAATACTGTCTAGATTATTGGCAATAGCATCTATAATTTCGAACTGAACTTTTTCCTCTGAAAGTTCTTGCGTTTGATGTTGCGAGTGAATGTCTATCAAAAACAAACTCAACTCCTGCAATTCCTGAAGGTTTACGGGACTGTCATTGATAAAAGCCCTAGATTTTCCAGAAGGAAGAATTTCGCGACGAATGATAGTATCGTCTTCGTAATCTAAATCGTTAGCTTCAAAAAAGGGACGTAAATTGTATTTTGAGATGGAAAATTGAGCTTCGATGACGCACTTTTCTTCCTTGTTTTTTAAGGAAGTCAAATCGGCTCTTTTTCCTAAAACCAAACCTAAAGCCCCTAAAATTATGGATTTTCCCGCTCCGGTTTCTCCTGTAATTATCGAAAAACCCTTAGAAAAATCGATAGTCAATTTTTCGATTAGCGCATAGTTTTTTATCGACAGAGAAGTTATCATTTATATAATTTTTGAAAAAGAATGGTAAAAATTAAAAATAAGGTGGCAATTAATATTTAATATTCGCCCATTTACTGGAGTTTAAAGGTGAAGTTTTATTTAAACTTTCGACTAAATCAGCAATTGGAATATTGGGTCCACCCGAAAAAATAGAAACAATTTCGTCAGATTTAGCATCAAAAAAGACACGAGTTAAGAATGCATTTGGCTTCACCGAATTTAATTTTCCAATATTGAGCAATGATAATTTAATTTTCTCCTTAGCGGCTTTCAAATCCTGAGTCATCATATCTAAACCTGAATGGTATAAAAAATTCGATTGTCGGAGATCAGTATAAGCTGATGCTAATAAATCATTTACCAAAAAATACCTACTTGTAAGTCCATCGGATGGACTCCAGCCTTTATAGCCACTTTGCTGCGCCACATTTGAAATATTCTGGGCAATTTCTAAAAAAGTGGTACCACCCGAAGGAGTAAAAGTATCTCCATCTAATCCAATTATGAGATGGCAATAAAAAGAAATTACAGAAACTAAATTCGATTCAAATTCAGCAGGATTGAAAATAAGTGGTTGAAATTCAGTATAATTAAAGCTGAAATCTTTGTCGCTATAGTTTAAAACTGGAGTTGAGTATGTCGAATTATAAACCAGCCTTGAAGATTGGACTGTGATTGTAGCAGTATATCTATCTGAATCATAAGACGATAGCACTATATCCATAGAACAATTGATTCTTTCATTTTGTTTAAATAATTGTCCCGTCCATTGTGTTTGATTGACAAATTCGCTCAATGAAGTTTGTAGCGTTTTGAAAACTTGTTGATTTGCATTGGGCAATTTTTGAGTATTTACCGTAACGGTGCAATTTAACTCCTGAGAATGAGCAATTCCAAAAGTAAGCATTAAGAAAAAAACAATTATTCTAGTCATACGGAGTTACTATTTATTATTTAATATAATATGAAATAAGCTCATATCATCATAAGATTTCTAATCCTATTTTCAATGCTCATTTCAAAAAATGGGCAACTACTTTGTTTAAAACATCATCGGCAACGGCTTCTTTCGATTTTAATTCCATTGGTTCTACCTTGAAATTTTTATCTATAAAAGTGATTTTATTGGTTGGTTTTCCAAAACCTGCGCCTTCATCCTGCAAAGAATTAAGAACTATCAAATCTAGGTTTTTTTTCTGAATTTTCGACTTTGCATTATCAATTTCATTTTCAGTTTCCAATGCAAAACCAATTAAAAACTGATTTTTCTTGATTTCGCCCAATGAAGCCAAAATATCTTTTGTTTTTTCGAGTTCAATTGAAAACTCATTTGCTTCTTTTTTTAATTTTTGAATCGAAACATTCTTTGGTTTATAATCCGCTACTGCAGCTGCTGCGATTAGAACATCTACATCGACAAAATACTGATGACAAGCATCATACATTTCCTGAGCTGAAATAACTGGAACCACTTTTACCAAATGATTTTCGATTTTTAAATGAGTTGGTCCAGTAACTAAAATTACCGAAGCTCCTAAATTTGCCGCACTTTGAGCAATATCAAACCCCATTTTCCCTGACGAATGATTCCCTATAAAACGTACAGGATCTATTGCTTCGTATGTGGGACCAGCTGTAATTAGTATTTTTTTTCCTTTGAGAGGTAATTTACTTTCTAAATCAGCTTCTAAAAAGGCAACGATATTTTCAGGTTCGGACATTCTTCCTTCGCCAGATAAACCGCTTGCTAATTCGCCTGATTCAGCAGGAATCATAGTGTTTCCGAACAATTTTAATTTATGAAAACTCTCCAATGTAGAAGGATGAATATACATATCCAAATCCATTGCAGGCGCAAAATAAACGGGACATTTTGCCGATAAATAAGTAGCAATTAAAAGATTGTCGCAAGTTCCATTTGCCATTTTAGACAAAGTGTTTGCAGTTGCTGGAGCAATAATCATCAAATCGGCCCAAAGACCCAATTCGACGTGACTGTTCCATTTTTCGTTTTCCTCGTCCTGATTGTAAAAACTGGAATAAACAGGATTTTTGGATAAGGTAGATAAAGTAAGTGGCGTTATAAAATCCTTAGAAGCAGGTGTCATTATCACTTGGACATGTGCACCTGCTTTTATAAAAAGTCTTACTAATGTAGCTGTTTTATAAGCTGCAATTCCACCGGAAACTCCCAGTAAAATCTTTTTTCCGCTTAAAACTGACATTTATAGCTATTTATTTGTTTCCGTCTCTATGGTAGATTTTTCCTTCTAACCACTCTTGAACTGCTAAAGCGTGTGGTTTAGGTAATTTTTCGTAAAACTTAGAAACTTCTATTTGTTCTTTGTTTTCAAAAACTTCTTCAAGACTGTCATTGTAAGTAGCGAACTCTTCCAATTTTTCGGTCAATTCTTTTTTGATTTCAGAATTGATTTGATTTGCTCTTTTAGCCATAATAGTTATAGCTTCATACACATTCCCTGTAGGCTCTTCTATAACATTTTTATTGTATGTTATTGTGTTTACCGGAGCATTTGTCTTTCTTAAATCCATGACTTTGTTTATTATTTAGTGAAATTTTTTAAATCGGTTTCAATTCGAGCAAACATTTCGTCGGCTAGTTTTTTGTGTTTTGTGTCTGGTTTAAATTTAATTAAACTATAGTATGCCGTCTTAGCGATATTTAATCTTTCTTCCATTTTATCAGGCACACTGTTTATAGCTAGTTGATAAGCTGAATCGTATTTATAGAAAAGAGCATCTTCTTTGTAAGGTGTTCCTGGATAATCAGAAACAAAATTATCAAGTGCTACCATTGCTGCTTTATACTCCATAATGGTATTGTACTGCTTGGCATTTTCAAATACTTTTCTCTCAATTTTATCATTTAACTCTCTCAAAGATTTATTGGCCTCTGGCAAGTAAGTTGAATTGGGATAGATATCTATAAATTCTTGTAATTTTTCTATTGCTTTGTATGTATCAACTTGATCTAATGAATATGGAGATGTTCTATTCGATTGTATTGCAAAACATTTGGCACCTAAATAACTTGCTTCTTCAATTTTTTCACTTCTTGGGTAACCCGAAACAAAACTTTCGAATTGATAAGCTGCTAGATAGTACTGTTTAGTGTTATAATACGACATCGAAAACATATAAAACAATTTCTCAGCTTGAGGCTTTCCTCTGTAAGATGGAGCAATTTGTTCTATAAGTCGGATAGCGTCCGCATATTTTCCTTCATCATATAATTTAGTGGCCACTTCAAACTTTACGGCTACATCTTCCGTTTTTAATGCTTTTTGATATTCACCGCAAGAAGCTAAAACAACAACAAAAAGTAACAACGATACTATTTTTTTAATCACAATTATACTATTTTTTTTGATTTTGTAACCCGAACCATTTTGGCGAACAGATGAAATAATATCCGAATTCATTTTTTTCTTTAATTTGCAACATATTAGAAAACTAGGGCTTTCAAAAAAAATACAAAAGTTTAGGGCGCAAATTTAGGTATTAATTTAGCCACTACAAAATATATTTTTTTTTAATAAAAAGGTTGGAATTATGTCAATTTATTAATTTTTTTTGACAAATTGATCTATTCTATTTTCAAGAGATTCATTAACTTTTACTAATGGTAAACGAACATTATTCTCTGCCAAACCTAGTGATTGAAAGACTTGTTTAATTCCGGCTGGGTTTCCTTGTTCGAAAATCATATCAATACAATCTGAAAATTGATATTGTATTTTAAAAGCATCATCTACTTTTCTATTCAATCCTAAACGAATCATTTCGGAAAATTCTTTTGGAAAACCCTGAGCAATTACAGAAATTACGCCTGAACCACCTGCTAAAACCATTGGCAAAGCTATCATATCGTCGCCTGAAAGGACAAGAAAATCTTTTGGTTTATCTTTTATTATTCGCATAGCTTGAATCATATCCCCAGCGGCTTCTTTGACAGCTACTATGTTTTTGAAATCATTAGCTAATCGAATTACGGTTGAAGGCAATACATTACTTCCTGTTCTACTTGGAACATTGTATAAAATTACAGGAATCGGTGAGGCCTCTGCTACGGCTTTGAAATGTTGATATATTCCTTCTTGAGTAGGTTTGTTATAATAAGGTGAAATCGAAAGAATAGCATCAAATAGGGATAAATCTCTTGTTTTGAGTTCCTCGACAACTTCGGCTGTATTGTTTCCTCCTACTCCCAAAACCATTGGCAATCTTCCTTTGTTCGTATCGACAACAGTCTTGATAACAAATTCTTTTTCTTCCTGATTCATAGTTGCACTTTCAGCAGTAGTACCAAGAATAACAAGATATTCTACACCTCCATCAATAGAAAGATTTATTATTCGAATTAATGCTTCTGTATCTATTGATAAATCTTTTTTAAATGGAGTTGCTAGGGCAACGCCTGTTCCAATTAATGATTGCATAATTTATTTTATATTTTGTTTAATATTTTTAAATATCTGAATAATTCGTGAACAAAAACACTATGATTTTCAGCATTTGTATTAATCATCAAATGATTTAATTTTTTATCTACTGAAGAAAAACCAACTTTAAATTGTGCTCTTGAATGATTTGTTACTTTTTTTAGAAATGCTTTTTCAACATCGTAATAACTGATTAATAAGTCGAATTTTTCTTTAATAAATTCTCTAACCGTAGGTTCGGTAATTTGCGCATTCCAATTCAGATGTTTTATTCCAAAAGTCGGATGGGAATAAGTCTCGTTTTTCTTCCATTTGTCTCTGTAAACAATTATTTTAATGTTGTTTTCAGAAATTCCATTCGCAATTATTTCTTCTATCAAAGCTTCTTTTTCTAAAAAATAACTCTCATCAATAAGCAACCCAACAGTCTGAATAGAACTTATCTCCTTACTAATCTTAGTGTTATGCGTATTATTTTTTAAAAATTTTAATAAAAAATAATTCTTTATATAATTTAAAAACATACTACTTTTACCTGATTACAAAATTAATTAATTAAGTCTTATTTCAGATGGTAAATCTAAAAAAGTATAATGGTGTTTTAAAACTTTTTGTTATATTCTTAACACTTTTTTTTATTGTTTCCTGTGCGAAACAAAGTTATTATGTTTCAAAAATTGAAGGCAAGCGAATCACAATTACCGACAAAGAAACACAAAATCAACAAATTGAAAACTACGTAAAACCGTACCGCGAACACATTAACAAAGATTTAGACAGCGTTTTAGCGTATTGCCCCGAAACTTTAGACAAAAGCGATGGAAAATGGCAGTCAACTATTGGAAATCTTATGGCCGATGTCACTTTGCAAAGAGGCAATCTGGTTTTTATAGCTCGTGAGAAAAAAGATATCGATTTGTGTATTCTCAACAGCGGCGGGATTCGTGCTATACTTCCAAAAGGAAATGTAACCTCAAGAACTGCTTTTGAAATAATGCCTTTTGAAAACAGTTTAGTTGTTATCGCCTTGAAAGGGGAACAGATTTTTGAATTGGTGGATTATTTTATTGCGACTCAAAAAGCACATCCTTTGTCGGGAATTACATTTACTATTGGCAAAGATAAGTTGGCAAAAAATATTTTAGTACAAGGAAAACCAGTCGAAAAGGACGCCGTTTATTATGTGGCAACTAATGATTATTTATCGAATGGTGGCGACAATATGAACTTCTTCAAAAAAGGAATTCAAAAATACGATTTAGATTATAAGTTGCGAAATGTATTAATTGATTACTTCAAAGAAGTCGATACGATTCCTGTAATCAAAGATGTGAGAATTAGTGTTGAATAATATTTTTAGATTGTAGTTTTAAATAAATTAAATGTTTAGTTACCCTATAGCCTAGCCCCGATTGAAGAGGAAATCCCACGCTTTTTTGCGTGGATTGCAACGGAAAGCGGGAAATAGCTCCAAAAAAAACAAAAAATGAAAAGAAGAGATTTTATTGAAAAAACAGCTGCAAGTACGGCATTATTGAGTTTAGGGTTGTCGTTGAGTAGTTTTAAATCAAACCTCAAACACATAACAATTCTTCACACGAATGATGTTCACAGCCATATCGACCCTTTCCCGATGGATAATCCACGAAATCCAAATATGGGTGGCGTTGCCAGAAGAGCTTCATTGATAGAAACTATTCGTCAGGAAAATCCAAATGTTCTGCTGCTGGATGCTGGTGATATTTTTCAAGGAACTCCTTACTTTAATTATTATGGAGGCGAATTGGAATTCAAATTGATGAGTATGATGAAATATGATTTGTCAACCATAGGAAATCACGACTTTGACAATGGTGTCGATGGTTTGACAGCCCAAATGCCTCACGCCACTTTCGAATTTGTTTCGGCAAACTACGATTTCAAAAACACTTCGATGGATGGTTTTGTGAAACCGTTTAAAATTTTCAATAAAAATGGAATTAAAATTGGTGTTTTTGGACTTGGAATTGAGCTCGAAGGATTAGTAGACAAAAGAATGTCTAAGGAAACCGTTTACAATAATCCTCTTGAAATTACCCAAGATATGGTTCGAATTCTGAAGAAAGAAAACAAATGCGATTTGGTTATTTGCCTATCTCACTTGGGTTACAAATACAGCAAAGACGATGCAAATAAAATATCCGATTTAAAACTAGCCGAACAAACTAAAGATATTGATTTAATAATTGGAGGTCATACGCATACTTTTTTGGACAAACCCACAATAGTAAAAAACTTGGATGGAAAAGAAGTTTTGGTCAATCAAGTAGGCTGTTACGGTATCAATTTGGGTCGAATTGATTTTTATTTTGATAACGACAAGTCGAAAATTGCTAACGGAAAATCAATTGTTGTTTGATCTTTCTATTGCCAGAACAAATTTATAAAAGGCAAAATAAACCGACGCATTCAGGATCATTGCCAATGGTCTGAAGCTAATTGGAGAAAGTTCTGAGAGATAATATTTCTCAATAAAAACAATGAAATATTGGGTAATGGATAAAATTCCGAATATAAACAACCAAGTAGTATTTTTTTTGCTGTTGTTCATTATAAAATCGGATAAAGTTATCCCTGCAATTGTGGAAATCAAAATATTTTGAACAATCAAAATACCATAACTTCTTGTGGTTAGTTCCGTAGTTATGGACAATAAATAGAAGAAAAAAAACAAAAAAGGAATCATTGCTATAAACAAAGGAATATAATCCTTGAGTTCTATCAGTTTGATAATGTAATAAATAGTCAGCAATCGATGGATAAAAAAGGCAACCAATCCTAGAAATAACATGGTCTCAGTATCATAAATAAAAAACATATTGGTAATCAAAGAAAAAAATATGGCAAAGAAAAAAAGTGGGTTTCTTTGATTAGAAGTAAACCAATAAAGCACCATCAACACTATCGAAATCAAGGGTTTAAAAATAAATAGAAAAGGCTTATATAAAAATAATTCAGCGGTAACTTCTACCATCGCAACAGCGAAATAAATTGCTAATACTAACCTTTTTAGATTAGTCTCATTACTTAAAATCTTCATATTTTTATTTTTTGAAGGTATTTATCACTTTCTATAAAATAAGTCACCATAAAAAAATATGAAAAAACCTGAACGAATATATGAATAAAACTAAATGCGTACAGACTTAAATAAAATTTATCAATAAGAAAAAAAACATCTGCAACCATTGAACAAATACACATTACCATTAAATTTAAAAAAGTAAAATTTGGTTTTTTTATATAATTTGTAATTGAAACGAAAATTAAAAGGCTCAAAATAATTCCATAAATAATATACAACGATAAGTCGAATTTCATTTTTTCGAATTTTAAACTTAATATCGATGTGCTAATTATAGCAATAATAAAAAACGAAACAAAGATTGGAAGACGATCACTTTTACCAAATTTTAAACGTCTAAAATCTTGATAAGAAAGTTTCAACAACAACAAATTCACCATCAAAAAGGATAATAAAGCTCCCAAGGGGGAAATATCAAAATTTAATAAATTGAAAATATCTCCTAAAAAACAAAATAAAAAAACTAAGGCTTTAGTCCACGATATTTTATATTCATTAGTGATTAAATAATAAATAAATACCAACGGTATTATAATCGATTTTAAATAAAGTACATACAAATCATATTCTAATACTTTAAATAAAACAACAAATACAGAAGCTGTAAAATACAAAATGAGTGAAGGTCTATTCAGATTCATTTATCATTTTTTTAAAATCATTTTCTGAAATTATCGGAATATTTAACTTAACGGCTTTTTCTAATTTTGCCGGTCCCATATTGGCTCCAGCCACAACAAAATCCGTTTTTGCCGAGATGGAACTTCCCACTTTTCCGCCGTTGTCTTCGATGGCTTTTTTCAAATCATCTCTCGAAAATTCTTCAAAAACACCCGAAACAACAAATGTTTTTCCAGAGAGTTTGTCTGTTGCATTCGGATTTATAGTTTCAACAGTTTCAAATTGAACACCAAAACTTTTTAATCTGTCAATAATACGTCTATTTTCTTGATTTTCAAAGAATTCCATCACACTTTGAGCAATTCGTTCCCCGATTTCGTCAACCAGAACCAAATCCATCAAACTGGCTTTACTCAAAGCATCTATATTTTTGTAATGTTTTGCCAATTTTTTAGCAACTGTTTCCCCGACGAATCGAATGCCAAGAGCAAATAAAACGCGCTCGAAAGGAATGTTTTTTGAGTTCTCCACTCCATTCACTAAATTTTCAGCTGATTTTTGAGCCATTCTTTCCAAAGGCAAAATTTGTTCTACTTTCAACTCATACAAATCAGCATAATCATGAACTAAATTATTATTGTAAAGCAACGCCACCGTTTCCCCTCCAAGACCTTCAATATCCATTGCTTTCCTAGAAATAAAATGTTGGATTCTTCCAATAATTTGTGGTGGACAACCATAAAAATTCGGGCAATAATGATTGGCTTCGCTTTCTCCTCGAATCAATTCTGTTTGACATTCCGGACAATGCGTAATGTATTTTGTTTGCTCTGAATTGGCTGGACGTTTACTCAAATCAACTGCAATAATTTTCGGGATAATCTCTCCTCCTTTTTCCACAAAAACGGTATCACCAATGCGAATATCCAACTTTTCAATTTGGTCGGCATTGTGCAAAGAAGCCCGTTTCACGATAGTTCCTGCCAACTGCACTGGCTCTAAATTGGCAACAGGAGTTATCGCTCCAGTTCTTCCCACTTGGTAGGAAATCGAGTTTAACTTTGTAGAAACTTGTTCCGATTTGAATTTGTATGCTATTGCCCAACGAGGCGATTTGGCTGTAAAACCCAATTCCTCTTGGTGCTGAAAACTATTTACTTTTACAACCACACCATCCGTTTCATAAGGAAGATTGTGTCTGTGAATGTCCCAATAATCAATAAATTCGAAAACCTCTTCTAAGCTATTTGCTAATTTGGATTCTTTAGGCACTTTGAAACCCCAATTTCTGGCGGTTTCTAAACCCTCAAATTGAGATTTAAAAGGCAGTTTATTTCCAATGATAAAATACAGTAAACAATCTAAAGGTCTTTTGGCAACTTCGGCACTATCTTGCAATTTCAAACTTCCCGACGCTGTATTTCTTGGATTGGAATACGGAGTTTCTCCAATATCAATCAATTCCTGGTTCATTTTTTCGAAACCGGCAAAAGGCAAAATAATTTCACCACGAACATCAAATGTTTCCGGAAAATTACCTTTCAATTTTAGAGGAATTGCTTTTATAGTTTTGATGTTATTGGTAACATCATCACCTTGAACACCGTCTCCACGTGTAACGGCGCGTTTTAGCTTTCCGTTTTCATATGTGATGCTTATCGATGCTCCATCGTATTTTAGCTCGCAGGTGTATTCTAACGAAACATCACCCAAGACTTTTTGAACCCGCTTTTCCCAATCTAATAATTCCTCTTTGGAATAGGAATTATCCAAAGAATACATTCTATGATCGTGCTTTACCGTTTCAAAGTTTTTTGTAATTGTACCTCCTACTCGTTGCGTTGGAGAATTTTCATCAAAATATTCAGGATATTTATTTTCTAACTCTTGAAGTTGTTTGAGTTTTTGGTCAAATTCAAAATCAGAAATGGTTGGCGAATCCAATACATAATAGTTGTGATTGTGTTGATTTAATTCCTCTCGTAATGTTTGAATTGAATTTTGAATGTCCATAGAAAATAAAATTGGCTATTTTAGCTTTTGAAATAAAAGACTAAAATAACCAATTTTAATATAAATAACGATATTATTACGATTCAATAATCGAAATAATTTGTTTGAATAATTGTCCGTCACTCAAAAACGCTCCTTGTTGTATCAATTGAAAAATAGAACTGTTGCGTTCTTCGGTAAATACTTTTTTACCCGTTTTAATTTCGATAGTATCTGTAAACATATTGTCGCTCAACCATTGCAATCCTTCTTTAGTCAAAAAATTGGTTTCGGGAACCAATGATTTCAAAACAATGGATTGTACATACGTATCGAAACATTGAAAAAGAAAAATATGATTTTTAGAAAAATGCTCTAAATATTCGGTTCTGCCTAAAACACCTTCCCAAACCAAATCCGAGAAAACATCTAATTCTTGTTCGGCTACTTCAGGTTTTTCAATTTTAATTTTGTCCCATTCCGCTTTATCAATGGCTTGAGTTGCTAGAAAATTGATAAATTCTTGGTGTAATTCCTCGAATTGTTCTTTAGTTAATCTTGAGTATTTCATAGTCGAATTCTTAATCTTTAATTAAACAAAAAAATCCCGACTTTCATCGGGATTTGATTCTAAATATTTAGAAATTATGCTTTTTCAGCAATGATTTCATAAGGTAATTCAATTACAACATCTCTGTGTAATCTGATGCTTGCTGCATATTTACCAGTTCTTTTTACGATACCGCTAGTGATAAATTTTCTTTCGATTGTTTGTCCAGCTTTTTCCAAAGCCTCAGCAATATCAATATTTGTAATAGATCCAAAAAGTTTTTCACCACCCGCTTTTGCGTATATTTTGATTTCAAGTGCTTTCAATGTTTCAGCCAAAGCTTTTGCATCGTTAACAACTTTCTCTTCTTTGTGAGCTCTTTGTTTTAAATTTTCAGCCAATACTTTCTTTGCAGAAGGAGTAGCCAATTGTCCAAAACCTTGTGGGATCAAAAAGTTACGACCGTAACCATTTTTTACATTTACCACATCGTCTTTAAAACCTAAATTTTGAACGTCTTTTTTTAATATAATTTCCATGTTGTTGTCCTTTGTTATTAGAAGTTAGGTTTCGGTTTATCGAAAACCAACAACTGAGTTTTTAAATATTATTTTAGCAAATCCGCCACGTATGGCATTAATGCTAAGTGACGTGCTCTTTTTACAGCTACTGACACTTTTCTTTGGTATTTCAATGAAGTACCAGTTAAACGACGAGGAAGAATTTTTCCTTGCTCATTAACGAATTTCAATAAGAAATCAGCATCTTTATAATCGATATATTTGATACCTGATTTTTTGAAACGACAATACTTTTTAGTTTTGTTAGTTTCTATGTTTAAAGGAGTAAGATATCTGATATCTCCGTCTTTTTTTCCTGAAGCAGATTGTTGTAATGTTGCCATAATGATTAAGCTTTTGTAGATTTAAGTTTGGCTCTTCTTCTTTCAGCCCAAGAGATAGCATGTTTGTCAAGACTTACAGTTAAGAAACGCATAACTCTTTCGTCACGTCTAAATTCAGTTTCAAAAGCAATTAGGACTTCTCCTGCTACTTTGAATTCGAATAAGTGGTAGAAGCCACTTTTTTTGTTTTGGATTTCGTAAGCCATTTTTTTCAGACCCCAATCCTCTTTCGATACCATTTCAGCTCCTCTACTTGTAAGAAAATCTTCAAATTTGCTTACTGTTTCCTTTACCTGAACTTCAGATAAAACGGGATTTAAAATGAAAACAGTTTCATAATGATTCATAAATTTTTTATTTAAAATTAAATTGGCCGCGAAAGTAATCATTTTTTTTTAATGTACAAATAAAATTAACTTTTAATCGTCATAAGGTAAAAAAAGCCGATAAAAATTAGGTTTTTTGAATTTCATGTATTACTTTTACTATCCCGAATCTTAAATAATAACAATTATGAAACTAAATTGTGTCGTTGTAGATGATAGTTCCATTCAGAGAATGATTATCACAAAGTTAGTAAATAATCATCCCAATTTACATTTAATTGGAGATTTTTCTAACGCAATTGAAGCAAAAGGATGCATGACCATACACAATGTGGACTTGATCTTTTTGGACATTGAGATGCCTGTGATTAGTGGTTTCGATTTTTTGGATGGTTTAAAAACAAAACCCCAAATTATTTTTATCACTTCGAAGGCAGAATATGCTATGAAAGCATTTGATTATGATGCAACCGATTATCTACAAAAACCTATTGCAGTAGATCGATTTAATGCGTCTGTAAAAAGAGCAATGGATTTGTATTTGCTGAAATCAGAAACTCACGAAGAAGATGGCGAGCACATTTTCATTAAAAGTAATCTAAAAAAACTAAAAATCTTTACTTCCAAAATTAAATGGATTGAAGCTTTTGGTGATTATGTAAAAGTGGTTACAGAAGACGATAGCAATTTGGTGCTTTCGACCATGAAATCTTTCGAAAAAGATTTATCGAAAGACAAATTCGTCAGAGTACACAAATCCTACATTATCAACATTGATAAAGTAGAGCGCTTCAACAGCAGATTTGCTGAAATTGGAGTTACAAAAATTCCTTTGAGCAGGCACAAAAAAGAAGATTTAGTGAGAGCCTTGGCAGTCAACTAATAAAAATCAACATTTACAGCTACTTTTATAGCTCTGTATTGTGAGACAACATCAAAACTATTCAGTATTTTCTGGATAGTTTTTTTTGTGCCTTGCAAAGACTGGTTGGTCGGAATTTTTATCATTATGGTTCTAATGTATTCGTTCCTAATTCTGGAAATTGGCGGTTCTTCTGGACCAAGAACAGGAATTGTAAAATTTTGTTTCATCACTTGATACAACCACATCGAACCTTCTTTGAGTTTGTCGAAATCCCTGTGTTTCAATGTTAACTTTATAAGCTTAAAATAAGGAGGATATTTATAGATTTGCCTTTCATACAATTGCTCCTTATACATACCTATATAATTATTATGAACTACTTGCTGAATGGTATTGTGGTCAGGATTATAGGTCTGAATAATTACTTTTCCTTGTTTTTCCGAGCGTCCGGAACGACCTGAAACTTGTGTCATCATTTGATAACTTCTTTCGAAAGCCCTAAAATCGGGATGATACAACATATTGTCGGCATTCATAATGCCCACCAAACTCACGTTATCAAAATCCAATCCTTTGGCCAGCATTTGGGTTCCCACCAGAATTTCGATTTCACGATTTTTGAAACTATCAATGATTTTTTCGAAACCAAATTTCCCCCGAGTCGTGTCTTGATCCATTCTCCCTACTTTCGCATTTGGAAATAATTCAATCAACTCCTGCTGAATTTGTTCGGTTCCAAAACCTTTTGTGGTGAGATGAACGCTTGTGCAATGGTGACAATTTGTTGGTTTTGCCATCGAATATCCACAATAATGACAACGCAACTGATTCTTGTGTTTGTGATAAGTTAAACTCACATCGCATTGCGGACATTGCGGCACGTGACCACAAGTCAAACATTCAATAATTGGCGAATAACCTCTGCGATTTTGAAACAAAATAACTTGTTCGCCTAATGACAAAGCATTTGTGATTTCCTCAATTAAAGTATCGCTAAAATGCCCCGACATTTGCTTGCGGAAATATTTGTCTTTCAAATCCACCAATTCAATTTCGGGCATCTTGACATTGCCGTATCTTTTAGAAATTTCGACTAAACCATATTTCCCGGATTGAGAATTAAAATACGTTTCAATACTTGGTGTGGCGGAACCCAAAAGCACCTTGGCTTTATGACTATTTGCCAAAACTATCGAAGCATCTCGAGCGTGATAGCGCGGTGAAGGATCGACTTGTTTGAAAGTTTGCTCGTGTTCCTCATCGACAATGACCAATCCTAAATTTGAAAATGGTAAAAACAAAGCCGACCTTGCTCCGATAACAATTTGCGCTTTTGGTGACTGTTCCAAAACTTGTTGCCAAACTTCTACCCTTTCGTTATTGCTGTATTTGGAATGAAAAACGGCTACTTTATTACCAAAATAATCACGCAACCTTCCCACCAATTGGGTTGTTAAGGCAATTTCGGGCAATAAATACAGAATTTGTTTTCCTTCCTTTATATATTGTTCGATGAGTTTGATGTAGATTTCAGTTTTTCCGCTGGAAGTTACACCGTGCAAAAGACAGACTTCTTTTTGGACAAAAATTTCCTTGATTTCTTCAAAAGCAGTTTGTTGAGCATCGCTTAATTGAAGTTGCTCTTCTTTAGTTTTTCCGGAGAAATTAACACGATCAACTTGAATGTAATATTCCTCGAAAATTTCTTTATCGATTAATGCTTTGACAATTGTCGAAGTGGATTTTGCTGATTCAATTAACTTTTTTACGGTAATTGGCTTTTTCTCCGAAGCACTCAATTGAAAATAACTCAGAACAATTTCTTTTTGTTTATTGGCATTTTTAAGGATTTCTAATAGTTCGCCCAAACCTTCATTTGTCTCGTATTTGGAATGCAATTTTACATATCGAATGAGTTTTGGCGTATAAGTTTCCAACATTTCTTCTTGAAGCACCAGAATATTTTTGTCTATCAATTTTTGGATAACGGGAAAAATATTCTTCTTATTCAAAATACTCATTATATCTTGAACTTTCAAGGAACTTTGTTGCTGCAAGGCTTGATAAATAAGAAATTCATCATCCGAAAGCAGACTTTCATCTACAAACCCATTCTGTTTCTGAGAAATAATAGTTTCGCTTTCCAGCAAAAGTGCCGATGGCATTGCGCCGCGATACACATCGCCAATAGCACACATATAATAAGAAGCAATCCACTGCCAATGTACAATTTGGATTTCGTTGACTATGGGTTTATCGTCAAGAATTTGGTGAATTTCCTTGGCGTCGTATAAAGTAGGTTTGTTTTCGTGAATTTCGATAACCAATGCCGTGTAGATCTTACTTTTGCCGAAAGGCACCGCTACTCGCATTCCTTTTTGGATGTAATTATACTCAGCTTCTGAAACGCTGTAGGTAAAGGTCTTGGCAAGAGAAAGCGGTAAAATTACTTCGACGAAATGCATTATCTATATTGGGATTTCAATTTTGAATACTATTAATTCGATTCTTCGGCATTAATTTTTACGACTTTTTTCTGCTTCAATTTATTTATAGACGCATCTAATTCAAAACCTAAAAGTAAAATGGCGCAGTTGATCCAAATGTAAAACATCATAATCAATAATGTCCCGATGGAACCGTACAATTCGTTGTATTTTGAAAATCGCAACACCCAAATCCCAAAAACATAAGAATCCAAAATTACCAAAATTGTAGTAAAAACGGAGCCTATTGAAATAAAAGCATTATTTTTAGTGTGCGTAGTTCCAAACTTGAAAAGTATGGATATGGTAACCAAAATCATTAGAATCACAAAGACATATCTTCCTAAAATGATTAAAGGTATCCTATCGCTTAACACATCCTGAATGATTGTCATTTGGATAAGAACTTCAAAAACGATAATTATTGTAACGGTCAACAACAACAATACCGACAAAACAATAGACATTCCTAAAGCAACCAAATATTGGTGCAAAAACCCTCTTTTGATGAGGACGTGCTTCGAGGATTCGAAACCGCCCAGAATGCCGTTCAACCCGTTTGCCATCAAGAAAATAGACAATATAAAACCAGTAGAAAGCAATCCCGATTGACTATTATTTAATATATCATTGATAATTACATAAATGGCATCATACGTATTGGGAGGAACGCCATCCTTGACAAACTCCAGAAAATCGGCCTGAAATCCTTCGATTGGAATGAAAGGAATAAGATTCAATATAAACAAAGCAAAAGGAAACAAGGCCATAAAAAAGCTAAATGCAATCGCACTAGCGTGATAAGAAAAGGCACTTTCGGCAATTCCGAGACCGTACAATTCTAACAAATCGTAGAAAGACAAACCTCCCAATTTGGGTAATTTTATCTTTTTTAGCGGACGAACCAGATTGCGCAGTACAGGAATTTTTTCTATCCTTTCTTCTATTTCTTTACTCATTTTTTTAGATTACTAAAAGGCTTTCAAACTTAAATCCATGTTATAAATTGAATGCGTTAACGCTCCAGACGAAATAAAATCAACACCGCATTCTGCATAACTGCGAATGGTATTTTCGTTGATATTTCCAGAAGATTCTGTTTGACATTTATCCCCAATTAAGGCAACTGCTTTTTTGGTGTCTTCAAAATCAAGATTGTCTATCAGGATTCTATAAATACCTTCTGTTTCGAGAATTTCCTTGATTTCGTCTAAATCTCTGGCTTCGACGATGATTTTTAGGTCCAAATTATTTTCTTTGAGGTAGGCTTTGGTTTTGGCTATTGCCAAAGTAATTCCCCCCGCAAAATCGATGTGGTTGTCCTTGAGCATAATCATATCATACAATGCAAAACGGTGGTTTTCGCCTCCACCAATTTTCACCGCCCATTTTTCGCAAGCACGGAAACCTGGTGTTGTTTTGCGTGTATCCAGAATTTGTGTTTTGGTTCCTTGAAGCAAATCGACATAACTTTTGGTTTTTGTGGCAATGGCACTCATTCTTTGCATCGAGTTGAGCACCAATCTTTCGGATTTTAGAATGGCTTGAGAACTTCCTGAAACATGAAAAACTACATCTCCTTTTTTTACAGGAGTTCCATCTGTGATGAAAGTCTCTACTTTTAGATTACTATCGACGTATTCGAAAATCATTTTGGCGAAAGCCACGCCAGCAATAATGCCATCTTCTTTGACAATAAGTTTTGCTTTTCCTGTCGCCGAAGCCGGAATACAGGCCAAAGAACTATGATCGCCATCTCCTACATCCTCACGAATGGCATTTTGAATAATGAGTTGTAGTTCGTTGTTAAATTGTTTTTCGCTAATCATTTTACTATAAAATTTACAGAATGCTAAAGTATGATTTTATTTGGTCATTAGAAAATTTGAAGATTTGGAAATTCAGAAAATTATAGTATTGAAGTTTACTTGTTTTCTTGTAGTAAGTCGCGGGAATTGGGGAAAATCTATAAAGCACAAATTAGTTTGAAAAATTAAAACCCTTGACACGACTTGTAGTAAATTATATATATATTTGATAATTGATATTTAGACTATATTTGTCAGACAAAGCAAACCGATTTTGGATGGATAAGTCTGATGTGACAAGCTTATTTACAAGTAATGCCTAATTTAACAACCAACTATGAAAATAATAACTTTAATATTCATAATCCTAACTTTTTTTGGTTGTCAAAAAACATATGAAAAAGAAGAAGTCAAAGCAATTGAAGAAATCACAAATGATTATCTTAAAAAAAATGATTTAGATAAATATTATTTGAAGCCTCACGATTTTTTTGGAAAACCTACAGTTCCAAAAGCAAATATTGACACACTTGATTTTAAAGTGTATTTATCAGATGCTTTAATGCCTATAAACCAAATACGAGAAGACAATAAATGGATGTTTAAAAATAATGATTTTAGCAAATCTGATTCAATCATTTTTCACGGCATTATGAATTCAAAAAAATTTAAAGAACTTGAATATCGTGAATATGATAAATCAAAAATAAAACTTATAAAACCATATAAGCAATTCGACGAAAATATTAGGCCAGAAGATGATTATTCAAAAATCCTTTTTTCTAGAGTTTGCTTCGATGAGAAAATGGAAAATGGAATTGTAGTAATAGATTATTTAATTGGAAATGAAAGTGGATATACAAGTGGCTATAATATGGCTTTGCTTATAAAAAAGAAGAACAATAAATGGAGCTACGTAAGCAGAAGATAAATAAATTAGGCATAACAGCTAAAGTTTCGTTGCCTCTCTAGCATGATCAATGAAATTCGCTCTGAATAGAAACGGTCACAAGAATAAAGCCAATGAAATTCATTAAAATAGTGGATTTAAAAACTCCGTTGAAAACTGCTTATGAAAAAACAAATCATTATCCTATTTAATCTTCTTATTTACAATTGAATAGTTTTTATTACATTTACCAAACATAAGATTATAACCCCCAGTAATTTAATATCAAATAACCTATATTTTTTTCAATCAATTTAAGTTAAACCAGCTTATATGAATAAAAATAATACCATTTTGATAGTAGAGGACGAAATGATAATTGCTGCTAATATTTCTTTGCAACTCACTCATTTGGGCTATGAAGTAACAGGAATTATTCCAAGAGCGGAAGAAGTATTGCCTAACATCCGACTGCATGTTCCTGATATTCTTTTGTTGGACATCAACCTAAAAGGCGATATCGACGGCATTCAACTGGCGCATTTAATTCAAAAAGAATTCAAAATTCCAATCATTTATTTGACTGCTAATGCAGACGAAGCACATTTTGAAAGAGCCAAAGAGACGAATCCGTACGCTTTTATTTCAAAACCTTTCAAGAAATTAGATTTACAACGCGCCATAGAATTGACCATTATCAGGATTCAGAACGAAACCGAAACCGAGAAAACTATTCCTATCGACAACGAAATCCCTTTTGTACTCAGTGATTGCATCTTTGTGCGCAGTCATAATAAAATGGTTAAAGTCTGTCTAAATGATATTTTATTTATAGAAGCAGAGCGGAATTATTGCAAAATTCATTGCAAAGACAAGGAACATTTGCTGGTGACTACCTTAAAAGATTTAGAAGAGAAATTGACTTCCAATAATTTGCTTCGCATTCACAGGTCGTTTATTGTCAACCTTTCCCATATAGATGAAATTGCTATGAGCCACGTGGTTATCGCTAAAAAAGCGATTCCATTGAGTGCTGAATTAAAAAAACAGTTGTTGCAACGCATTCAAAAAATTTAAACCTTTTTATTGCAAGTCTATGAGAAAAATCTACTTCCTCCTCATCCTTTTTTCACAGATTGTTTTCAGCCAAAACAACAGCCTTGTTGACTTGCAAAAAAAATTAGATGCTGAAAAACGAGCTCCCATCAAACTGGAAATTATAAACGAGATGGTGGCAATAGCTTTTAACGGAGATATTGAACAAGCATTGGCTTATGCCAAAAAAGGAGTGCAGTTTTCGGATAAAATTGGCGATAAAAATTGGCAGCCTAAATTTTATGAAATGGAGGGAAGAATGCACGCCAACTTATTGCAATTGGATTCTGCATCGCTGTATTTTGACAAAGCTATGAAAGGCTATCTTGCCATAACTGACAAAAAAGGTCAAGCCACTACCCTATTCAAAATGGCTTGGGTTTTGAAAAAGAAAGGCGAAAACGAAAAAGCATTACAGAAAAATTTACAAGCCTTAAAATTGATGGAATCTTTAGGTGATAAAGCCGGAATTTGCGATGCACTTACCCGAATTTCCGAAGATTTAACCATTCAAAATCGATTATCGGAGGCATTAAATTATGCTGAAAAAGCTATCGCAATTGCAGATGCCAACAACTTAACTACTGAAAAATTCTATGTCAATTTCAATGCTGGAAATGTTGCTATGGCATTAGGAAATTACAAACAATCGCTTGATTATTATAATGCTGCTGCCAAAATTGTCCAAAAAGAGAATTTAGGAATAGCCACCCAAGCTGATGTCACCAACTCCCAAGGCAATGCACTCAAAAGATTAGGCAGATACAAAGAAGCATTGATAAATTATAAAAAATGTTTGGCTCTAGCCAAAGAAGCCAATTATCCCAATGCCATTGCAGCTAGTTTTGCTAATTTGGGCGAAATTAATATGCTTTTAGGAAATTATAAAGAAGCGTTGGGCTATCAACTAAAAACCGTTCAGTTGCAAGAACAGGAAAAAGATGTGTCCAATTTGGTGGAAAACTACCATCATGTAAGTACAATATACAAAGAACTCGGAGATTATAAATTGGCTTTAGACTACAAACAAAAAGCCTATAATTTGCGTGACAGCATTGCCTCGGTGAAAAGTGATGAAGCGATGTCAAAACTTTTAACACAGTATGAAACCGAAAAGAAGGAAGATACAATTGTCACGCAAGAAAGTAAAATTTCACAACAAAAACTGATTCAGCGATTGAGTTTTGTACTTGTAGCTTTGTTAATCATACTCTTGCTTTTTGGCTTCATTGGTTTGCGCAACCGAAACAAAAGCAATCGTTTATTGGCTATAAAAAATGCGGAAAATGAATTGCTTTTGAAAGAAATTCATCATCGGGTAAAAAATAATTTGGAAGTAGTTTCGAGTTTACTGGCTTTGCAATCGGCACAAATTGATGATCCAAATACCAAAGATGCGATGTCTGATAGTCGTAATCGGGTGAATTCAATTGGCATCGTTCACCAAAAACTGTATCAAGGCAGCAATTTGGGGGCAGTTGAGATGAAAGATTATTTACTCAACCTCAGCGAAAGCATATTAGACAGTTTTGGAGCTGAGAAACAAATCGAATTGAATTTGGCTATGGATAAATTAGATTTAGACATAGACACAGCGGTTCCGTTAGGCTTAATCATTAACGAATTATTGACTAATGCCATAAAATATGCTTTTCCGAAGGAAGAAAAAGGAACCATAACCATCATATTAGAAAAACAAAACACCAACTTGCTTCACCTTGAAGTTGCCGATAATGGCGTTGGGAAATCGGGTATTACTCACGGAACTGGTTTTGGCGGACAACTTGTTTCCCTTCTTACGCAACAACTCAACGGCATTATGACCGAAAAAAGTCAAAATGGAACCACACTTATTTTTGATTTTAAATTAAAAGCAGCATAAAATTGTGTTGCGCTTTTTGAATCGTGAGTTACAAATAAATTCATGTAATTCTATTCTGCTTTTTCTGTCTTCTCAGTTATAATTTCTCTTTTCTATCTTCTTTCCCCGATAAATAAAATTGACCCTTTGGACACAATTATACCCCATTCGTCCTAAGTCACGATTATATCTGTTTGATATGTATTTATTTAGACTAAGAATAAATAATTATTCTGCTAACTTTAAACAGTAAAACTATGAACAACAATTTCCATTTTAAGATGAAGAATATTTTTCTTCTCTTATTGTTTATCCCTTTAATTGGTATAAGCCAAGTCAAAAATGTGATTTCGACCAATCGAGTATTCCCTAAAGTTGACAAAGTACTCGAATTTGAAAAAGCTCTAGCAACTCATGCACAAAAGTATCACACAGGTGATGTGAAATGGCGTGTATTCCAAATTCAATCAGGACCGGATGCTGGAGGGTATCATATCGTAGAAGGTCCCAAAAGTTGGGAATCTGAAGACACCCGAGGCGATATCAATGTAGCGCATAACAATGATTGGCATAAAAGTGTAATGATCTATTTAACCGATAGAAATTCAAGTGGTTATTCTGTTTACATCGATTCATTGAGCACAGTTGCTGTGGGTGATTTTTCTGATAAGGTTCAAGTTACCCATTTGTTTCCTAAACCAGGTTGTGGTGGAAAATTATCCACAATGATTAAAAATTTAAGGAAGGCTTGGGCTGCTGATGGTGTATCTATTGCTGTTTATGAATCCAATGGTTCTGGTGCACCACAATTTGCATTAGCCAGAAGATACAAACAAGGATTGAAAGAAAAAACAGAAGGATACAGAAAACCATTTGTTGAAACTTACGAAAAAATACATGGTAAAGGTTCTTGGTCAATTTTCAATGATAATGTCAGAGAATATTTAAATGAACAATGGAGTGAATTAATATTTCTACGAGCCGATTTGAGTTCTAAATAAAAACAATTAAAAAACAAATCATGAAAAATATAAAAAACACAATGCTGACAGCAATAGTAATGCTAACTGCAACTCTTACAATGAATGCGCAAAATCAGAGGTTTTCTATTCATGCTGATTTTGTAAAACCATCCATGGAATCAGAATATGTTGAAATTACCAAAGCTTTTGTGGCTGAATGCAAAAAACACAATTTGCAAAACTCGGATTGGACACAATTACGAATGGATAATGGTACTTATATTTCTTTCGAAGCTATTCCAAATATGGCTGCATTAGATGTAGATACTTTTGCCCCTTTAGTAGAAAAAATGGGGAAAGATAAATTTAACGCTCTTTTTGATCGCTATGCTAAATGTTATGACAGACACGGCAGTTATATTATTACTCGAATCGAAAATCTTACTTACATGCCAGAGGGAGCAATGGCTGCACAGGAAGGTCAGAACTATAGAAAATACCATTATTTATATGTTACCCCTTCGACTGCTAAAATGGTTGCAGAAAAAATGAAAGCCATAAAAGAGCTGTATGCTAAAAAAGGTTCCAAAGAATATTACCGTGTCTATCATAGCGGATTTGGAACTTTGGGTGAATATTTTCTTGTTGTAATTTCAGCAAAAGATGAAATATCGTATGCAAAACAA
>Ga0209717_1000883_pt1 | contig 34881 bp, 24 predicted proteins | sample AD_UKC048_MetaG_FD_184418 | JGI IMG/M metagenome (GOLD analysis project Ga0209717, IMG submission 184418) | Active sludge microbial communities of municipal wastewater-treating anaerobic digesters from USA - AD_UKC048_MetaG (SPAdes) (version 2) | ecosystem: Engineered > Bioreactor > Anaerobic >...
GCACCTGCACCTGCACCTGCACCTGCACCTGCACCTGCTCCTGCACCTGCACCTGCACCTGCACCTGCACCTGCTCCTGCACCTGCTCCTGCTCCTGCTCCTGCACCGGTCAGTTCGAACGACAGCGGCGGCTATGCCGGCACGGTCACGGGTGGCGGCAGTTCCACAGCCGTCACGGTCGCGAACGCTGCCGACATGCAGGCGGCCCTCAATGCCTACACCAGCAACAACGGGCTTGTGATTCGCTACACGGGCAGCTTCGATTTCTCCACCATCAGCGATGCCTGCACGCAGTGGCAGTTGCCGGCCGGGGCCATCGTGGAGATCAAGAACAAGCACAACATCACCATCGAAGGTGCCGACGGTTCATCTGCCAATTTCGGGCTGGCCATCAAGGCGGATGCCACGAACATCGTGATCCGCAACATGACAATCGGCCTGCTGCCGGGCTCGATCGATGCGATCGGCATCGAAGGCCAGGGCGGCAAGTTCCCCGGCCAGATCTGGATCGATCACAACACCCTGTTCAGCAGCTTGAAGGAGTGCGCCGGCGCCGGCGATCTGGAGTTCGACGGCCTCGTCGACAACAAGGCCGGAGCGCACCACATCACCTACTCCTACAACCACCTGCACGATCACCACAAGGCCGGATTGATCGGCTCGAGCGACAGCGACATCAGCGATCGTTTCATCACCTACCACCACAACGTCTACGAGAACGTCGGCTCGCGCCTGCCGCTGCAGCGCGGTGGCTACACCCACCTCTACAACAACCTGTACAGCGGCGTACTCGCTTCGGGAGCCAACATCCGCATGGGCGGCTTCTCGCTGATCGAGGCCAACCACTTCGAGAACGCCAAGAACCCCGTCACCTCGCGCGACAGTTCGGCGATCGGCTTCTGGGAACTACGCAACAACAACATCAGGTCGCCGGCCGACTTCTCCACGTTCGGCATCACCTGGGTCGCCAGCGGCTCTTCGCCGTCGCGCGATGCCTCCGACTGGGTGAGCACCGCCACCTTCCCGGTCAGCATTCCGTACGCCTACACGGCGCAGGAGCCGGCCTGCGTGAAACAGAAACTGGCCGCCGTCGCCGGTGCCGGCAAGGCGCTGGCCACGCTGAACTGCAACTGAAACCGCCCGGCGGGACCGCCGGGCCGTCGGTGCGACGGGCGCTCCTACAATGGCGCCATCATGCGCAAGCTCTTCGTCACCACCGCCCTGCCCTACGCCAACGCGCCGTTCCACGTCGGCCACATGATGGAGTACATCCAGGCGGACATCTGGGTGCGCTACCAGCGCATGCAGGGCAGCGAGGTGCACTTCGTCTGCGCCGACGACGCCCACGGCGCGCCGATCATGATCGCCGCCGAGAAGGCGGGCCTGACGCCGCAGGAGTTCGTCGCGAAGATCGCCGCCGGCCGCAGGCAATACCTCGACGGCTTCCACATCGCCTTCGACAACTGGCACTCCACCGACGGGCCGGAGAACCACGAGCTCGCGCAGGACATCTACCTCAAGTTGCGCAAGCAGGGCCTGATCGCGGTGCGTTCGATCGAGCAGTTCTACGACCCGGTCAAGGGCATGTTCCTGCCCGACCGCTACATCAAGGGCGAGTGCCCAAAGTGCGGCGCGAAAGACCAGTACGGCGACGCCTGCGAAGTCTGCGGCGCGGTCTACACGCCCACCGACCTGAAGAACCCGTACTCGACGCTGACCGGCGCGACGCCGGTGATGAAGAGCAGCGAGCACCACTTCTTCCAGCTCTCCTCGCAGCGCTGCATCGACTTCCTGCAGCAGTGGACCCACGAGCCGGGCCGCCTGCAGCCGGAGGTGCTGAACAAGATCCGCGAGTGGTTCGCCACCGACGAACAGGGCCACGTCAGCCTGGCCGACTGGGACATCAGCCGCGACGCGCCCTACTTCGGCATCCGCATCCCCGACACCGAAAACAAGTACTTCTACGTCTGGCTCGACGCGCCGGTGGGTTACCTCGCGTCCCTCAGTAACTACTGCGCCAGGACCGGCCGCGACTACGAGACGCTGATGGCCGACCCGGCGCTCGAGCAGATCCACTTCATCGGCAAGGACATCACCTACTTCCACACGCTGTTCTGGCCGGCGATGCTGCACTTCAGCGGCCGCAAGGCACCAGACAAGGTGTTCGTGCACGGCTTCATCACCGTCAACGGCGGCGAGAAGATGAGCAAGAGCCGCGGCACCGGCATCTCGCCGCTGAAGTACCTCGAACTCGGCCTGAACGCCGAATGGCTGCGCTACTACATCGCCGCCAAGCTCAACGCGAAGGTCGAGGACATCGACTTCAACCCGGACGACTTCGCCGCCCGAGTCAACAGCGACCTGGTGGGCAAGTACATCAACATCGCCAGCCGCTCGGCGGGATTCCTGACCAAGCGCTTCGGCGGCAAGCTGTCGGCCGACATCGGCGTGGAGGGCCGCACGCTGCTCGACGGCCTGCGCGCGCACCGCGCCGAGGTCGAGCGCCTGTACGAGGAGCGCGAGTTCGGCAAGGCGCTGCGCGAGATCATGCTGCTGGCCGACCGCGTCAACGAGTATGTCGACGCCAACAAGCCCTGGGAGCTGGCCAAGCAGGCCGGCCGCGATGCGGTGCTGCACGACGTTTGCACGGTGTGCATCGAGGCCTTCCGCGTGCTGACGATCTACCTCAAGCCGGTGCTGCCGGCACTGGCGGCGCAGGTCGAGACTTTCCTGAAGGTGGCGCCAATGGACTTCGCCGACGCGTCACGCGCTCTCGGTGCCCATGTCATCGGCGAGTACAAGCACCTGATGCAGCGTGTCGACCCGGCGCTGCTCGACAAGCTTTTCGAGCCGCCGGTGATCGAACTACCACCGCCGGGCGGCGAGCCGCTGGCCGCCGAGATCAAGGTCGACGATTTCGCGAAGATCGACCTGCGCATCGCCAAGATCGTGAACTGCGAGCACGTCGAGGGCAGCGACAAGCTGCTGCGCCTGACGCTGGACGTGGGCGAAGGCCGCACGCGCAACGTCTTCAGCGGCATCAAGTCGGCCTACCAGCCGGAGCAGCTGATCGGCAAGTTCACCGTGATGGTGGCCAACCTCGCGCCGCGCAAGATGAAGTTCGGCGTCAGCGAGGGCATGGTGCTGGCCGCCAGCCATGCCGACGAGAAGGCCAACCCGGGCCTGTACGTGCTCGAGCCCTGGCCCGGCGCGACGCGCGGTCTGCGGGTGCGCTGAAGCCGCTCGCAGGCGCGTGACCGCGGGCCGCGCCTGCGCCTACGGGCACTTCCAGGGTCGCCTGGCACGGGCGAAACCGTCCAGCGCCGGCGCGCATGCCGTGGCCAGCGCCTCTCGGCGCGCCACCAGCCAGCCCAGTGCGAAGGCCAGCGCCGCGTCGGCGGACGGCGCGCTGCGAAAGGCCGTGATCGCAACACCCACGTCGTTGAGGGCGCCGAGCCGGTCCTGCAGGTCGCTCAGCACACGCAGGTAGCGCGCCACCTTCTTGCGGCCGAACAGGGCCTGCGTGAATTCGAGCGCATAACGCAGCCGCTTGACGCGCTTGCGCAGGCGATGGCGCGCCGCATCGTCGAGGTCGGCGAAGGCGCGCACGTCGCGCTTGACCTGCCGATGCCAGCGCTCCAGGCGCACAGCGAGCAGCGCCGTCAGGGACGGATCTTCCGCCGCATCCTGCGCCGCCAACGTCGGCAGCGTCGAATCCAGCAGGTCGAGCAGCAGGGCCTGTGCCGCAGCGCTGCGCAGCGCCCGGGCCGGGTCGGCGCCGGTGCCCTGCGGCAGGCTCGGTGCGACCAGTGCCAGGCCGGCGGCCGAGATCGCCTGCTCGAGCTGTGCGCGCAGCGGCGCACCGATGGCGGCCTGATCGCGAGCCGCGCCGAGCTCGCGGAACAGCGCCGCGCTGGCGGCCGCCAGCGGTGTTGCTTCGCTGTCGGAGTCCGTGGCGCCATCGAACAGCGCGATCGCCGCTCGCAGCCGACGCAACCCGACACGCAGCTGATGCACATGCTCGTCGCCGAACGTGCCGCTGGCCACCTGGCTCGCATTGGGCAGCACCTGCTGCGCACAGGCCTGCAACACGGCCCGCTGCGCCGCCACAGCCGGCATGCCGGCCGTCAGCCGCACCGCCACCGCCTTGCGCGCCGGCGTGTACGGCAGGCCGCGCGCCAGCAGGTCGCCGCGCTCGGCCTTGCTCCGCGTGTCCAGCCACAGGCCGTGGCGGGACACCCATTGCCGCGCACAGGCCAGCAGCGCGCCGGGGGTGCCACGCAGCAGTTCGATCTCGAGTTCGCACAGCGGCTGCGCCTGCGCATCGGCCTGCACGCGTCCCGTGTCGAAGGCCAGTTCCATCACCGCGCCATGCGTGCGCACCCGCCGCGACAGGCGGCGGATGTCGGTGCGGAACTGGCAGGCCAGCACCGGATCGGCCGCGCCCGAGAGCACCTCGGCCAGGCGCGCACCGGCGGGCGTGCCGGCATGCAGTGCCAGGTCGAGCGGCGGCGCAGCCGCCGCCCGCCCCGGCCGCTCGACGTTGTGCTCCAGCCGCGTCATGGCATCGCCGCCGCTGGCCTTGAGCGTCTGCACCCAGCGTGGCCCCTCGCGGCGCAGCCTCAAGGCCACGCCAGCGTTCGCCAGGGCGCGCTCGGCCGTGTCGTGGTAGGCCGCCTGCAGGCGCTGCACCTGCCCGGCCCCGGCGCGGCCAGCCACCGACGCCGCCACGGCCGCGCGGCTTTCGGCGGGCACCTGGAACTTCAGCTCGATCTCGGTCATGCCGCATCGTGACAGAGCTTCCCCCCGGGTTTGATGAAACAGCCCGCCCGGTCGCTGCGATATCCTTGCCGCATCCCGACTGATTCGCGACACCGTGGGCTTTCTCGACGACCTCAAACGCCAGGCCGAAGCCGTCAAGGCCGAACAGACCGTCGACGTGGCGGCGCTGGAGCGAAACACGCTGCTGGCCGAATCCGCGTGCAAGACGGTGTTCACCTACTTCGACACGCTGCTGCGCCAGCTGGAGGTGCTCAAGCCGGTGTCCAAGGTGCGCTACGTGCTCGACCGCCGGACCTCGTTCGACCAGCTGCCGCTGACCGGGATGAAGGTCGACGCGCGGCGCAAGAAGCTGCGCGGCAACGACGTCTACGACCACATCGCGCTGCACGCCCGCTTGCGCAACGGCCAGAAGCTCGCGCTGGTGAAAGACTTCCTGCCGGATATCGAGCAGATCGAGTCGCGCATCCGCCAGAGCGGCGCGCCAGTCCACTCGCAGGCCGTGCGCAACCCCGACAACGGCAAGCTGCAGGAGATGCGCTACGAACTGGCGGTCGATTTCGTGCTGGGCGTGCATGTCACGCCCGAGCACGACCGCGGCCGGCTGCACTTCAAGTTCGTCAACTTCGACGGCTTCGAGACGGTGACGGCGGAGTTCTCTGCGCTCGAGGTCGGCTCGACCCGCCTGGACGAGCTGGCCCGCTGGCTGCTGGGCGAACCGCACCGCTTCCTCGAGGGCGCGCAGGGGCTGCGCCGGGTCGAAGCGTAAGGTCTGCTCACATTCCGCAAAGGCTCGGGCCGACGCGCTGCCGGTAAAATGCGCGGTTCAACTTTGTGCCGGCACCCTCGACAGGGCTGCAGCACCCGCGCCATGCCGCTGTTCTGGAAACCCTACACCTCCGACGTCACCAGCTTCATCGAGCAGCTGAAGGCCGCACGGCCCACGCTCGAAGACGAGCAACGCGCCGGCCGCGCCCTGCTGTGGGACAAGCGCATCGACCGCGCGGCGCAGGCCGACTACCAGGACGCACGCGTCCCACAGCAGCCCTACGTCTACCAGACCAAGGCGGAGTGAGCCCACACGCCCAGGCACCCGAGGTGCCCGTCATGCCGGCGCCTTCGCCCGACGCGCAGGCACTGCCGCCGGCCGTGGTGGATGCCGTCGCCGTGGCGCGCCTGTATGGCGAGCCGCTGTTCGCGATGCCCACCGATCTGTACATCCCGCCGGATGCGCTGGAGGTGTTCCTCGAAGCCTTCGAAGGCCCGCTGGACCTGCTGCTCTACCTGATCCGCAAGCAGAACTTCAACATCCTCGACATCCCGCTGGCCGACGTGACGCGCCAGTACCTCGCCTACGTCGACCAGATCCGCAAGACGAACCTCGAGCTGGCCAGCGAGTACCTGCTGATGGCGGCGATGCTCATCGAGATCAAGTCGCGCATGCTGTTGCCGCCGAAGAAGTCCGCGGATGGCCAGGAGCCCGAGGATCCGCGTGCCGAGCTGGTGCGCCGCCTGATCGAGTACGAGCAGATGAAGCTCGCGGCCGCGAAGATCGACGCCCTGCCGCTGCTGGGCCGCGATTTCCTGCGCGCGCAGGTGACGATCGAGCAGTCGCTCGCGCCGCGCTTTCCCGACGTCGACCCCGACGAGCTGCGTGCCGCCTGGGCCGACATCCTCAAGCGCGCCCGGCTCAACCAGCACCACACCATCACGCGCGAGCAGCTGAGCGTGCGCGAGCACATGAGCATCGTGCTGCGCCGCCTGCAGGGCCGGCGCTTCGCGCTGTTCGAAGATCTGTTCGACACCGGCCACGGCCCGCAGGTGCTGGTGGTGACCTTCATCGCCATGCTCGAGCTGGCCCGCGAGCGGCTGCTCGAGATCACGCAGGCCGAGGCCTTCGCGCCGATCTACGTGCGGCTGGCCTACGCGCCCGCCTGACCTGCGGGCCGAGCGCCGGGCCGCTCCCAAGCCGGCCCGCATCCCCCCGGGGGATCGGTCGCGGCCTGCCGCGACCGAGGGGCACCATCACACTGGCTTGACGCCCAGCTTGAACGCGATCATCGCGCGCAGCTTGTTGGGCACCACCGGCTTGAGCAGCAGGTGGAAATCCTTCTCCTGCGCTTCCTTGTCGAGCGTGCTCATGGTGCTGCCGGTCACGACGATGGCCGGCGTGGCGGCGCCGAAGCGCCCGCGCAGCAGCTGGATGGCATCGACACCGTTGCGCCCGCTCTCCAGCCGGTAGTCGACGATGAGGAGGTCCGGCCGCACCTGCGTCGGATCGGCTGCCGCGGCCCAGGCACCGGCCTCGGCCACGCTGTCGAACGACAGCACCTGCGCACCCCAGCCCTGCAGCAGCACCTCCAGGCCGCTACGCACCGCCGGCTCGTCTTCCACCACCACGATCAGCCGGCCATCGAGCGTGAGACCGAGCGGCCCCTTGCTGCTCGGCATGGCCGCCGGCTGCCGTGGCCGGTTCCCCACCGGGAGTTCGAGCGTGAACACCGTGCCGCGGCCGGCTTCCGAGCGCAAACTGATCGGCGCTCCCATCAGGTCGGCCAGGCGCTTGACGATCGCCAGGCCGAGGCCCAGGCCCTTGCGCTGGTGCGGCGCCACCGCTGGCGTGTTGGGCACCTGGTAGAACTCCTCGAAGACCTTGGCCTGCTCTTCGGCGCGGATGCCCAGGCCTGAATCCCACACCTGCAGCAACACCTTGTCGCCGCGCAGGCGCGCGCCAACCAGCACGCCTCCGTCGTTGGTGTAGCGGATCGCGTTGCTCACCAGGTTGCGCAGGATGCGCTCGACCAGCAGCGGGTCGGCGTGCACCACGCGGGCACCGCCGCGCAGGCGCAGCGCCAGGCCCTTCTCGAAAGCCGTCGGCTCGAAGTGCAGGCGCAGCTTGCGCAGGATGTCGCCCACCTCGAACGGCTGCGGATGCACCTCGACGCCGCCGTTGTCGATGCGGGTGATGTCGAGCAGCTCGGAGAACAGCCCCTCGAGCGCGTCGACCGAGGCGTTGATGCTGTTCACCAGCTGCGCCACCTCGGGCTCATGAGCGCGCTGGCGCAGCGCCTCGGCGAACAGGCCCATGGCGTGCAGCGGCTGGCGCAGGTCGTGGCTGGCGGCGGTGAAGAACTGCGTCTTCGCGCGATTGGCCACCTCGGCCTCGTGGCGCGCGGCTTCGGCGGCCTGCTTCTCGACGCGCAACTGCACCAGCAGGTCGTCGGCACGCAGCTTGAGCTCGATCACGCGAGCCAGCGCCTGCCGGTAGTTGCGCGCGAGCACCGTGGTCAGCGTGATGATGATCAGCAGCATGCCGGCGAGCTGGTAGCTGTACGCGTCGCCGCCGGTGGCGATGCGCACGATCAGCGGCCCGAAGCACAGCACCACGTAGGCGATGAACATGCGCGGCTGGTTGGCCAGCACCGGCACCACGGCAATGCAGAAGGTATAGATGACGAGGATCAGACCGGTCTGCTGGATGCCCAGCCCGCGCGTGAAGAACAGCCAGCCCGACAGGCCCCAGGCACCGGCCGAGCACAGCGTCAGCACGTTCCAGTACAGGCGCCAGCGGCCCCAGTCGAGCTCGACTTCGTGGCGCTTCACCGCAGACTGGAAGCGCCGTGCGATCACGATGCGAACGAACCACAGGCCGATGAACAAGGCCATCCACGGGAACATCAACGCCGTCGGCGTCGAGGGCCAGAACAGCGTGACGAGCATGAAGAAGCCCGCGGCCAGCCCGGCCAGCGTGGCCGGCGTGTAGGCATAGACGGCGAGCACCTCCTCGCCCAGCGCCGAGTGGCGCGGCGCCGACTCGGCCGCCGGGGCCGCCGCTGCCGGGGGCAGCGCCATCGCCGGGCTCACCGCGTCGGATTGCGCCATGCGTTCAGGCCACCCTTGTGCGACATCTGGCTCACCGCGAGCACCGCCTGCGTGCGCGAGCTGACGTTGAGCGTGCGCAGCACCGCGGCCACATGGTCCTTCACCGTCTCGACCGAGAGGTTCAGGTCGCGCGCGATCAGCTTGTTGGGCTTGCCCTGCAGCAGCAGCGCCAGCACGTCGGTCTGGCGCGGCGTCAGGCCGAGCGATTGCAGCGGCGGGTGGCCCTGCACCTCGCCGGCCTCGGCCTGCTCGCGCACCACGCGCAGCACGCTGGGCACGGTGTCGCCCTCGGGCTTGAGCGGCGCCGATTCGGAGCCCATGGTCATCGGCGGCACGTAGATGCCACCGGACATCACCACGTGCAGCGCCTCGAACAGAGACTCGTTGCTGGCCCGCTTGGGCACGAAGCCCATCGCGCCGAGGTCGATGGCATGGATCACGTCGCTGCTGCGGTCGGAGGCGGACACCACGACCACCGGCAGTGCCGGGTACTGGGCGCGGAACTCGCGCAGCACGTCGAAGCCGTCGGCGTCGCCGAGCGAGAGGTCGAGCAGCACCAGGTCGTAGTCGGAGTCGGCCTGCAACGCCTCGCGGCCGGCCTTCGCGCTGCCCGCGCCGACCACGGTCACGTCGTCGCCCAGCCCCTGGATGACGCTTTGCAGCGCCGACAGGATCAGCGGGTGGTCATCGATCAGCAGGACTTTCATCGCCACGGCCTCCGCAATGCATGCGGACCGGATCGTAGCCCACCGGCGAGCAAGCACCACGAACGTGGGCCGAGGCGTCCCCAGTTCGCATGAGGCAGTCGGGCCGGGGGCCGCCTAGATTGATCGCGTGCAGCCACAACGGCGGCGCTGCCCGGCCCCCGCGCCGGGCTCCACCCACCCTGGAGAGAAGTCATGAGTTCACGCCACGGCCGAGAGGCCTTCTTCATCGTCGGTGAGGGAATGCGGCAGATCGGCAGCGACGGTCGGCCGGAATCGGTCGCGCCGAATTCGCTGCAGGACACCACCGAGTTCCGCTTCTCGCGTTTCGTGCCCGGCCTGCGCAACGAGCGCGAGAACAGCACCAACGTGCTGGCCAAGCTGGCGGTGGCCATGGTCGGCGGCGCCGGCCGCACCGACCCCACGCTGCCGGCCGGCTACACCTACCTGGGCCAGTTCGTCGACCACGACATGACGCTCGACAAGGCCGAGCTCGACCTCGGCCAGCCGGTGGACATCCCCGGCCTGCTGTCGCAGCGCTCGCCCACGCTCGACCTCGACAGCCTGTACGGCAAGGGGCCACAGGAGCAGCCGCAGTGGTACGAGGACGACGGCATGCACCTGCGCCGCGGCACGCCGCTGAACTTCGAATCGCCCAAGGCTGCCAAGCCGGGATTCGACCTGCCGCGCTGGGGCGCCCAGGGTGCCGGCCTGACGCCGGCACTGGCGCCGCGGCGCGCGCGCATCCCCGACGCGCGCAACGACGAGAACCTGGCCGTGGCGCAGGTCCACACCGCCTTCATCCGCTTCCACAACTGCGTGGTCGACGACATCCTGGCCGGCGCGACCCCCGGCACCCCGCAGGAAGTGTTCGATCGCGCCCGCGGCATCGTCACGCGTCACTACCAGTGGATGCTGCGCACCGACTACCTGCCGCGCATGGTCGACCCCGCTGTCGTCGACGCGGTATTCAGCCAGGGTCGGCGCTTCTTCGAGCGCCACGGCGAGCGCGACGCCACGATGCCGGTCGAATTCTCCGGCGCGGCCTTCCGGCTCGGCCACAGCATGATCCGCACGGCCTACAACTGGAACAAGCACTTCAACGCTGCCGCAGCGCAGGCCCAGGGGCCGATCCGTTCGGGTCACCTGTTCCGCCTGTTCCGTTTCAGCGGCACCAGCGGCACGCTCGCGCCGACCGACCTGCCGCCGGGCTCGGCGGCCGACCTGGCCGACCTCGAATCCGGCGCCAATGTCGGCGAGGTGCTGCCGGCCAACTGGGTGGCCGACTTCACTCGCCTGTTCGACATGCGCCGCTTCGGCCCGGCCTTCACGCCGGCCCCGTCGGACATGAACTTCGCGATGGCGATCGACACGCAGATCGTCGATCCGCTGAAGTCTCTGCCGATCGCATCGTTCGGCGGTGTCGGCGAGCCCGACCTGGCACTCAAGCGCAGCCTGGCGTTCCGCAACCTCGCGCGCGGCCGCATGCTCGGCCTGCCGTCGGGCCAGCAACTCGCCTACGCGCTGCAGGTCGCGCCGCTGACGGCCAGCCAGATCATCAACGGTCACGGCGGCGTGGAGATCCCCGACAGCCTGTTCGCCGGCGCCGACCGGTTGCAGCTCGAGACCAACACGCCGCTGTGGTTCTACGTGCTGCGCGAGGCCGAGATCGGCGGCAAGAACCGGCTTTCGGGGGTGGGCGCGATCATCGTGGCAGAAACCTTCCACCGCGCGATGCAGGCCAGCACGCACTCGGTGGTCAACGACACGGCGTTCCGCCCGACACTGGGCCCGGGCGCCTCACAAGGGCGCTTCGACATGGCGGACTTGCTGCACTACGCCTTCGAAGGGAAGGCCGACATGCTCAACCCCCATTGAACCGACAGCTCGCGGCCCGCTGCTGAAGCTCAAAGGCTGCTATGCGTCGTCAGGTGGGCGCGGCAAAGGCACGCCCGGGCAGGCTGCGGCGCTTCGCCTCGGCGGTCGGCGCGTTGCGCCGACTCCCCTGCGATGCTCGGTCTCATGGCCCGTCGCCGAACTCACTGCGCTCCCTTCGGTCGCTGCGTTCGGACAGCGTCGACGAGTCAGAAGACGAAGCGCGCTGCGCGCGCGGCCACGAGCCCTGGCCTTGCAGGCCGCGCCGGGCCAGGAGGCCCGGCCGTTCGCAAGGCACAAGCAGTCCCCCGGACTGCTTGTGTCCCTGCTCACCTTCTCGGCACCTCGGAGGCGCGCCTCCACCTGCCCGGGCGCGCCTTTGCTGAACCAGCGGTGGCACGCGGCCCGAGAAGACCCGGTGGTGGACTTCGCGGCAGGCGCTGCCCGCGGGGGGCGATTTCTGTGGCGACGAGAAGCGCAGCGCCAGGGTCGGCGCGCGTGAGCGCGCTTCGTGAACTGACTTGCAGCAGCTGTTCGAACGCAGCGACCGCAGGGCGCGGAGTGAGTTCTGCGGCACGACCCTGGTGCGAGCATCGCAGTGGAGTCGGCCTGCAAGGCCGACCGCCACAGCATGAGCCCCCCGCGGGCAGCGCCTGCCGCGATGCGCGAACCCGGGACGAGCGAACGTCAGCAAAGGGTCGGGAGCGGCCGGTCGCCTGCGTGACTTCCTGAGTCGTTCAAAGCGGTTGGGGCTCAGACGTAGCGACGCGACAGCGACTCGGCCACGCAGACCGGCTTGGTCGAGCCTTCGCGCTCCATCGTCACTTCCATGGTGATCTGCGCACCGCCTTCGATCGGCTCGAAGGCGGTGAGCTTGAAGTGCCCGCGCAGCCGGCTGCCCACCGGCACCGGCGCCGGAAAGCGCACCTTGTTCAGCCCGTAGTTGACGCCCATGCGCACGTTCGCGAACTCGATCGCCGACTCGGCCATCACCGGCAACAGCGACAGCGTTAGGAATCCGTGTGCGATGGTCGTGCCGAACGGCCCCGCCGCCGCGCGCACCGGGTCGACGTGGATCCACTGGTGGTCGCCGGTGGCGCGAGCGAACTCATCGATGCGCTCCTGCGTGACGGTGATCCAGTCGCTGCTGGCCACGGTCTGTCCGATCAGAGCGCCGAACTCCTCGAGCGTCGCGAAGCTCCTCATGCCTCGACCCACTGCAGGATCGGCTTCCACTGCTCGATGTCGCGCTCGAAGCGCGACGAGGTAACGTCCCACAGCGTCAGCCCGTGCGCGGCCAGGTGCACGTAGTTCTGCGTGTCGCGCAGGAAGCCGAGCACCGGGACCTTCAGGCTGTCGACGAAGGCACGCAGGTGGTCGCTGGAGATCGTGCCCTCGCGCGTGCGCATGCCGACGATGGCGATCTTCACCTTGTCGCTGCGCCGGTGCGCGAGCAGCTCGCGCACGAAGGCGTGCGTGGCATGGATGTCGAAGATGCTCGGCTGCAGCGGGATCACCACCTTGTCGGCGATCTTCATCACCTCGTCCAGCCGCTTGCCGTGCAGGCCGGCCGGCGTGTCGAGCACCACGTGGGTGGTGCCCTTGGGTGGTCGCACGATGTCGCCTTCGCGGGTTTCCCAGCTGCCGATGGCCGGCAGGTGCTTCGGCCGCAACGACAGCCAGGTCAGCGCGGACTGCTGGCGGTCGACATCGCCGAGCATCACCGCATGCCCCTTCGAGGCGAGGTAGCCCGCCAGGTTGGTCGACAGCGTGCTCTTGCCCACGCCCCCCTTGGGATTGGCCACCACGATCACCGGCATCTGGACCTCCGTCCTCGCGTCTGGTTGTTCGGCTTTTGCGGTTATGTTACGGCACCGTCCTGACCCACCCCATCGAGTGCAACCCCACGCCATGCCCGAGCCGCAGCCAACGTCCGGCGCCGCATCCGCCGAGGTGCTGGTGCTGGTGGCGCATCCCCAGATGGAACAGTCGCGCGTCAATCGCAGGCTGATGCGTGCCGCCGGGGAAGTCGCCGCCACATCCCGAGGCCGCGTGGAGGTGCGCGACCTGTATGCGCTCTACCCCGACTACCTCATCGACGTGGCGGCCGAGCAGGCGCTGCTGGCCCAGGCGAAGCTGATCGTCTGGCAGCACCCGGTGCACTGGTACTCGATGCCGCCGCTGATGAAGCTCTGGCTCGACGAGGTGCTCGCCTTCGGATGGGCCTACGGCCCCGGCGGCACCGCGCTGCAGGGCAAGGACCTGTGGCTGTCCGCCAGTACCGGCGGGCCCGAAGATTCGTACCGGCCGGACAGCTACAACCGCTACTTCTTCGATGCCTTCCTGCCGCCCTACGAGCAGACCGCGGCGCTGTGCGGCATGCGCTTCCTGCCGCCGCTGCTGCTGCACGGCGCGCACCGCGTCGAGAAGGCGGCGATCGAAGCGCATGCCGGCGTCTACGCCGAACGCCTCGCGACCTATCCCGAGTGGCCCGAACTGGCCGAGCTGGCCGAATGCGTGGCCTGCGAGGTGCCGGCCACGGCGCGCCCCTCGACCGAGCCGGAGGGCGCCTGATGGAACACGGCTCCTGGCTGACCGGCAGCCTCGTCTACCTCGCCGCGGCGGTGCTTGCGGTGCCGATCGCCAAGGCGCTCGGCCTGGGCTCGATCATCGGCTACCTCGCCGCCGGCATCCTGATCGGCCCCTGGGGCCTGAAGTTCGTCACCGACCCGCAGGACATGCTGCACTTCGCCGAGTTCGGCGTGGTGCTGATGCTCTTCCTCGTCGGCCTGGAGCTGGAACCGCGCCGCCTGTGGGCGCTGCGCCGGCCGATCTTCGGCTGGGGCAGCGTGCAGCTGTTCGGCTCCGCCGCGCTGATGTGCGGCGCCGCGGTGCTGCTCGGCGTGGACTGGCGCCTCGCGCTGGTGGCCGCACTGGGCCTGGCGATGAGCTCCACGGCGATCGGCCTGGGCGTGATGGCCGAACGCAACCTGATGGCCACCACCTCGGGCCAGAGCGTGCTCAGCGTGATGCTGCTGCAGGACGTGGCGGCCATCCCCATCCTCGCGCTGGTGCCGCTGCTGGCCGTCAGTGCCGAGCACGCGCAGGGCGGCGGCTGGTTCGGCGCGGCCAAGGCGGTGGGCGTGATCGCGCTGATCGTGCTCGGCGGCCGGCTGCTGCTGCGCCCCGCGCTGCGCTGGATCGCGCGCAGCAAGACGCCGGAGATCTTCACCGCCGCCTCGCTGCTGCTCGTGGTCGCGACGGCGGCGCTGATGCAGTCGGTGGGCCTGTCGATGGCGCTGGGCGCCTTCCTCGCCGGCGTGCTGCTCGCCGAGAGCGAATACCGGCGCGAGCTGGAGACCGACATCGAGCCTTTCAAGGGCCTGCTGCTCGGCCTCTTCTTCATCGCCGTGGGCATGAGCATCGACTTCGCGGTGGTGATGGCGCAGCCGCTGCTCGTGGCCGGCCTCGTGCTGGGCTTCCTGGTCGTCAAGGGCGTGGTGCTGTGGGCCATGGGCCGCACGATGCCGATCCCGGTGGTCGAGCGGCCGCCCTTCATCATCCTGCTCGCGCAGGGCGGCGAGTTCGGCTTCGTGGTGTTCCAGACCGCCGCCGGTGCCGGCGTGATCGACGCGCCGACATCGTCGCTGCTGGTGGCCTCCGTGGCCATCTCGATGCTGCTCACGCCGCTGGTGCTGCTGCTGTCCGACCGCTGGTGGGCCGCGCACCTGGCCGCACATGCGCAGGGCCCACAGCTCGACGAGATCAGCGAGCCGCAGCATGCGCCGGTGATCATCGCCGGCTTCGGCCGCTACGGGCAGATCGTCGGCCGGCTGCTCTATGCCAATGGCTTCGCAGCCACCGTGCTGGAGCACGACGCCGAGCAGGTGGAGGCCGTGCGCCGCTTCGGCTGGCCGGTGTTCTATGGCGATGCGACACGGCTGGACCTGCTGCGCACCGCCGGCGCCGACAAGGCCCGCGTGATGGTGCTGGCCATCGACGACATCGAGCAGAGTGTCGAGGTCGCCAAGCTGGTGCGCGAGCATTTCCCGCGCATGACGATCGTCGCGCGGGCCCGCAACGTCACCCATTACTACGAGCTGCGCAACCTGGGTGTCGAGATCATCGAACGCGAGACGCTCGACGCCGCGCTGATGAGCGGGCGCAGCGTGCTCGAGCTGCTCGGCTTCGAACGCCACCAGGCACGCACGCTGGCGCTGCGTTTTCGCCGGCACAACGTCGCGCAGCTCGAGGTGGTGCGGCCGCACTTCGGCGACGAGGCCAAGCTGATCGCCTTCGCCAAGCAGGGCCGCCAGCAGCTCGAGGAACTGTTCGCGCAGGAGCGCGAGGCCGCACGCCAGCGTACCGAGCGCGCAGGCTGGGGCGGGCAGGACGCCGAACCCGACGACAAAGGCCGCCCGGCACCGCGCTGACCCCGGGCCTGGCTCGGGTATCGGTGGGCATGAGCAAATGCAATTGCATTTGCAATAAGATGCGCCCATGGAATCCCGCCAGACCCGCCAGAAGCAGGCCGTGCTGCAGGCGCTCGCCTCCAGCGGGCGCTCGCTGGCGCCGGCAGAGATCCTCGACCTGGCGCGCGGCGAGGTGCCGACGCTGAACCTGTCGACCGTCTACCGGCAGTTGCGCAGCCTGCACGACGAGGCGCAGGTGGTGCGTGTCGACCTGCCCGGCCAGGCGGCGCGCTTCGAGGCGCCCTGCGCCCAGCGCGGCGCGCATGCGCACGAACACCACCATCACCACCACTTCCATTGCACCGTGTGCGACCGGGTGTTCCCGATCCATGGCTGCCCGAGCGGCATCGACCGGCTGGCGCCGGCGGGCTTCCGTGTCGAGCAGCACGAGCTGACGCTGCGCGGCCGCTGCGCCGACTGCGCGAGGGCTGCATGAGCCACGATCACGCGCATCCGCACGATCACGGCCACGCCGAGCCGCGCCCGCGCGATGAGGGCGTGGCTGGCAGCGTGCTGATGAGCGGCGCCCTGCCGCGCATGGCGGCGGCGCTGGCCGCCCTCGTGCTGCTCTGGGCCGCGGTGGCCTGGGCGCTGGCGGACCTGTCGGCATGAACGCGGTCCGCTTCATCGACCTGACGGTGACGCACCAGCGTCACCCTGCCGTGCATCACCTCAGCGGCGAGATCGATCAGGGCTCGCTGATGGCCATCGTCGGCCCCAACGGCGCCGGCAAGAGCAGCCTGCTCGACGCACTGGCAGGCCGGCTGCCGCTGACCTCCGGCCGCATCGAGATCGCCCCGGCGCTGGTCGGCCGCGTGGCCTACCTGCCGCAGCAGTCGCAGATCGACCGCAGCTTCCCGGTCGGCGTGCTCGACCTCGTTTCGCTCGGCCACTGGCCGCGCCGCGGCGCCTTCGGCGCGATCGATGCGCCGCTGCGCGAGAAGGCGCGCGAAGCGCTGGCCTCGGTGGGGCTGTCGGGCTTCGAGCAGCGGCGCATCGGCGAACTGTCGGTCGGGCAGTTCCAGCGCGTGCTGTTCGCCCGCGTGCTGCTGCAGGACGCGCAGCTGATCCTGCTCGACGAGCCCTTCAACGCCATCGACGCGCGCACCAGCGCCGACCTGCTCGCCGTGGTGCGGCGCTGGCACGGCGAGGCGCGAACCGTGGTGGCGGTGCTGCACGACATGGAACTGGTGCGCGAGAACTTCCCGCAGACCCTGCTGCTCGCCCGCGAGGCGGTGGCCTGGGGGCCGACGGCGCAGGTGCTGCATGCCGAGAACCTGTTCCGCGCACGCCAGATGTCGGAGCGCTGGGACGAATCCGCCCCGGTGTGCGAGCGGGCCTGACGGCATGACCATGGGCCTGTACGAGATCTTCCTGCAGCCTTTCGTGGAGTTCGGCTTCATGCGCCGCGCGCTGGTCGCCTGTGTCGCGCTCGCGCTGGGCAGTGCACCGATGGGCACGCTGCTGGTGCTGCGCCGCATGAGCCTGATGGGCGACGCGATGGCGCACGCCGTGCTGCCCGGCGCGGCGATCGGCTTTGCGCTGGCCGGCTTCTCGCTGCCGGCGATGGGCGCGGGCGGGCTGGCGGCGGCGCTGCTGGTCGCGGTGCTCGCCGGCTGGGTGGCGCAGGTCACCACGCAGCGCGAAGACGCCAGCTTCGCCGCCTTCTACCTGATCGCACTGGCGGCCGGCGTTCTGATCGTCTCCACCCACGGCAGCCCGGTGGACCTGATGCACGTGCTGTTCGGCAGCATCCTCGCGGTCGACGACACCGCGCTGATCACGGTCGCCGGCGTGGCCAGCGTCACGTTGCTGGTGGTGGCAGCTGCCTATCGGCCGCTGCTGGTGGCCAGCGTCGACCCCGGCTTCCTGCGCTCGGTGGGCGGCCACGAGCGCGCGCTGCATTTCGTCTTCCTCGCGCTGGTGGTGCTCAACCTCGTCGCCGGCTTCCAGGCCCTGGGCACACTGATGGCCGTGGGACTGATGATGCTGCCGGCCACCGCGGCACGCTTCTGGGCCCGCGAGGTCTGGAGCCTGGCCGCCACCGCCACGGCGATCGCGCTGTTCAGCGGCGCCGGCGGCCTGCTGCTGAGCTACCACCTGCAGCTGCCTTCGGGCCCGGCCATCGTGCTGCTGGCCGGTGCGGCCTACCTCGTCTCGCTGGCGGCCGGCCGTCACGACAGCCTGCTCGCCCGCCGAACGGCGCTGCACGCGCATCGCGTCGCCTGAATCACGATGCGCCGTCTCGTCAGCCTCGCCATCGTCTGCGCGCTGCTCGGCCTCGCTTTGCCGCTGCGGGCCGAGACCGCGCGGCCGCTGCAGGTGGTGGCGAGCTTCTCGATCCTCGCCGACATGCTGCGCGAGGTCGCCGGCGATGCAGCCCAGGTCCACTCGCTGGTTGGCGCCAACGCCGATGCGCATGTGTTCGAACCCACGCCCGCCGATGCGCAGCGCCTGGCCCGGGCCGACCTGGTGGTCGTCAACGGGCTGCATTTCGAAGGCTGGATCGACCGCCTGGTTCGCAGCTCCGGCTACCGCGGCCCGGTGATCGAGGCCACGCGCGGCATCGAGCCGCGGCGCGTCGGCCGCGCGGTGGATCCACATGCCTGGCAGAGCCTGGCGCACGCGCAACGCTACGTCGAGAACATGCGCGCCGCGCTGGTGGCCGCCGCACCGTCGCAGGCCGCAGCCATCAATGCGCGCGCCGCCGCCTACCGCGAGCGCATCGCTGCGCTCGACGCCAGCGCGCGCGCCGCCTTCGAGGCCGTGCCGCGCGATCAGCGCCGCGTGGTCACCACCCACGATGCCTTCGGCTACCTCGGCGACGCCTACGGCATCACCTTCATCTCGCCGCGCTCCTGGAACACCGACAGCGAGGCCTCCGCCGCCGGCGTGGCCTCGGTGATCCGCCAGGTGCGGCTGCACCAGGCCCGCGCCCTGTTCGTCGAGAACATCACCGACCGCCGCAGCATCGAGCGCATCGCGCAGGAGACCGGCGCGCGCGTCGGCGGCACGCTCTATTCGGATGCGCTGTCGCCGCCGGCCGCTGGTGCCGACACTTACCTGCGCCTGTATGCGCACAACGTGAAGTCGATCGCCGTGGCGCTGCAGGCCGTGGCGGCGCGCTGACCACCGAAGGATGCCGAACGATGAAACTGCTCCTGGCGACCTCCCTGCTCGCCGCCTCGATCGCCACGCCGGCCTGGGCCGGCAAGGCCCATGAACACGGCGCGGCCAAGATCGACATCGCCGTCGAGCCGGGCCGGCTGGTCATCTCGCTCGAATCACCGCTGGACGGATTGCTCGGCTTCGAGCGCGCGCCGCGCAGCGCGGCCGAGAAGCGCGCCGTCGAGTCGATGGTGGCCACGCTGAAGGCAGCCGACACGCTGTTCCGCGTCGACCCGGCCGCGCAATGCAGCCTGGGACCGGTGACGCTGACATCGGCGCCGCTCAAGCTGGGCGATGCCAAGGCCACGGCCGATGACGGCCACGGCGACCTCGACGCCGACTTCGAGTTCGCCTGCAAGTCGTCGCCTGCCTTCGTCGAGGTCGGCCTGTTCAAGGCCTTCCCGCGTTTGGCGCGGCTGGAAGTGCAGACGGCCACGGCGAAGGGCCAGCGCAAGCAGGTGCTCGTCCGCCCGGCGCTGCGCGTCGACCTGGCGCGCTAGCGGCACGGCGTGATCGAGCTGCACGATCTGCGCTACGCCTGGCCGCGTGCCGGGCGCGACTGCCTGGCCATCGATGCGCTGCAGGTCAGCGCGGGCGAAACGCTGTTCCTGCACGGGCCGAGCGGCTGCGGCAAGAGCACGCTGCTGTCGCTGCTGGCCGGCGTGCTGGTGCCGCGTGCCGGCACGGTGTCGCTGGCCGGGCGCTCCTGGAGCTCGATGTCCGGTGCGGCGCGCGACGCCTTCCGCGCCGACCATGTCGGCTACCTGTTCCAGCAGTTCAACCTGCTGCCCTGGCTGAACGTGACCGACAACGTGCTGCTCGGCTGCCGCTTCTCCGCCTCGCGCGCCGCACGCGCCACGCAGCGCAGCGGCTCGCCGGCGGCGCAGGCGCGCTCGCTGCTCGAGCGGGTCGGGCTGGACTCGAGCCTGTTCCACCGCGATGCCCGCGAGCTCTCGGTCGGCCAGCAGCAGCGCGTGGCCGCGGCGCGCGCGCTGATCGGTGCGCCCGAGGTGGTGATCGCCGACGAGCCCACCTCGGCGCTCGACGCAGTGCTGCGCGACGGCTTCATGGACGTGCTGCTCGGCGAATGCCGCGCCGCCGGCAGCACGCTGGTCTTCGTCAGCCACGACGAGCGCCTGGCGCGCCGCTTCGACCGCGCGGCCTCGCTGCCCGAGCTGAACCAGGCCTTGCGCGAGGCCGCGGCATGAAGCCGCTGCTGAGCCTGGCCGCGGCCAGCGCCTGGAACCGCCGCGGCACCCTGTCGCTGGTGGCGCTGTCGATCGCGCTGTCGACGTTGCTGCTGCTCGCCTTCGATCGAGTGCGCATCGACGTGCGCGACAACTTCTCGCAGGCCGTCAGCGGCACCGACCTCGTCGTCGGCGCGCGCACCGGCTCCGTGCAGCTGATGCTCTACGCCGTGTTCCACCTCGGCGGCGCCACCAACAACGTGCGCATGGAGAGCATCGAGGCGATCGCCAAGCACCGCGCCGTCGACTGGGTGGTCCCGCTGTCGCTGGGCGACTCGCACCGCGGCTTCCCAGTGCTGGGCACGACGAAGGCGTTCTTCGAGCGTTTCCGCTACGGCGACCGGCAAGCGCTGCGCCTCGAACAGGGCTCGCCTTTCAGCGGCGACCTCGACGGCCTGTACGGCACCGTGCTCGGCGCCGAAGTCGCGCAGCGCCTGCGCTACAAGCTCGGCGACCCCATCGTGCTCAGTCACGGCAGCGGCACGCTGCCGGGCAGCGAGCATGCCGACAAGCCCTTCACCGTGGTCGGCATCCTGGCGCCGACCGGCACGCCGGTGGACCGCACCGTGCACATCAGCCTGCCCGCGCTCGAAGCGATCCACCTCGACTGGTCGGCCGGCACGCCGATGAAGGGCTTGGCCATCCCGGCCGAACAGGCGCGCAAGTTCGATCTGGCACCGAAACAGGTCACCGCCGCGCTGGTCGGCCTGAAAGGGCGCGCCGCGGTGTTCGCGGTGCAGCGCTTCGTCAACGAGTACGAGGGCGAGCCGCTGATGGCGGTGCTGCCCGGCGTGGCGCTGGACGAGTTGTGGAACGTTGTCGGCGTGGGCGAGAAGCTGCTGCTGGGCCTGTCGGCGCTGGTGGCGCTGGTCAGCCTGGCCGGCCTGGTGGCCACCGTGCTCGCCGGCCTGAACGAGCGCCGGCGCGAACTCGCCGTGCTGCGCGCCGTGGGTGCCGGCCCGCGCGACGTGCTGGTGCTGCTGGCCTCCGAGGGCCTGCTCGTCACGCTGGCCGGCATGCTGCTGGGCGTGCTCGCCTGCGCGGCGCTGATCGCCGGCGCCGGGCCCTGGGTACAGTCGCACTACGGCGTGGCGTTGAACCTCGGCGAGCCGAGTGCGTCACAAGGGCTGCTGCTGGCCGGCGTGCTGGCAGCCGGCGTGCTGGCCAGCCTGATCCCGGGCCTGCGCGCCTACCGGATGTCGCTGTCCGACGGCCTGTCGCCGCGCAGCTGAACGAGGAACCGACGATGAACCGAACCTCTCCCTGGCTGATCGCGCTGGCCCTGGCCCTGCCGGCCGCGCACGCCGCCGCGCAGGACAAGCCCTCCGCCAAGGCCGCGGCGCCGGCCCGCGCCGGCTTCCAGGAAGTCACCTGGGACGAGCTGGTACCCAAGGACTGGGACCCGCTCAAGCAGTTCAAGGACATGAACTTCGGCGTGCTCAGCGATGCCGATCCGCGCGCAGCCGCCATGCTGAAGAAGATGCGCGAGACCTGGGACAACGCGCCGACCAACAACGCGATGGACGGCAAGGCGATCCGCATCCCCGGCTACGTGGTGCCGCTCGAAGAAGGCAAGTCCGGTTTGACCGAGTTCCTGCTCGTGCCCTACTTCGGCGCCTGCATCCACTCGCCGCCGCCGCCTTCGAACCAGATCATCCACGTGCGCCCGCGCGAGGCTGCCAAGGGCGTGAAGTCGATGGACGCGGTGTGGATCAGCGGCACGCTGAAGACACTGCGCTCCGACACCTTCATGGGCGCCAGCAGCTACCGTCTCGAGGCGGTGGGCATCGAGATCTACACCGAGAAGAAGTAGGCCTCCTCGCTCACTTCAGCCCGTCGTAGAGCAGCTTCGCGCCGGTGAGGAACATGCCGGTGTAGGCCAGCCGGTAGAACCAGCTCGCGTCGATGCGCCGCGTGGCCCACACGCCGAGCCACACGCCCAGCGGCGCCAGCGGCATCAGCACGAGCGAGGTGCTCATGTTGCGAAGGTCGATCAGTCCGAGCCACGCGTAAGGGATCCACTTCGACAGGTTCACCGCGGCGAAGAACACCGACATCGTCGCGGCGTAGGTCAGCGGCGACAGTCGCAGCGGCAGCACGTAGGCGTTGATCGGCGGGCTGCCGGCGTGCGCCACGAAGCTGGTGAAGCCCGACGCGATGCCGAGCGCGAAACCCAGCGGGCGCGGCGGCGGCGGGCTGTCGGCGCGCGGCGGGAACAGCAGCCGCTGGGCGAGGAACAGCAGCGTCAGTGCGCCCACCACCGCCGCCACCGTGGCCGTGCTCAGCACACCGAACAGCACCGTGCCGACCACCGTGCCCAGCAGGCCGGCGGGCAGCAGCAGGCGCAGCAGGTCACGGTCGCAGTGTCTCCACAGCTGCTGCAGGCCGGTCGCGTCCATCACCAGCAGCAGCGGCAGCATGATCGCCGCCGCCTGCGGCACCGGAATCGCCAGGGCCATCAGCGGCACCGCCAGCGAACCGAATCCGCCGAGAAAGCCGCTCTTGGACAGCCCCATCATCAACACCGCCGGCACGGCCACGGCATAGAAGGCCGCATCGTGGATCAGCGGCAGCTCGCTCCATGCCGTCATCAGGGTCCGTCTTTTCCGATCGAGGGACAATTGTCGGATGTTTGCTCCCTCCCAGAACGACGTGCGCCGATTCTTCTGCGACACGCGCCGCAAGCGCCGCGACGGCCTGCCGCTGATCCCGATGGAGGCCTTGGCCGCCGACTGGATCGACGAGCACCCGGAGTACCACGCCGAACTCGACGATCTGGAGGCCGCGCTGGCCTCGGTCTACGAGGTCGAGAGCGGCCGCACCAACCCCTTCCTGCACCTGTCGATGCACCTGACGATCACCGAACAGGTGTCGATCGACCAGCCGCGCGGCATCCGGCAGGCTTTCGAGCTGCTCGCCGCCCGGCGCGGCTCGGCGCACGAAGCCCACCACGAGGTGATGGAATGCCTGGGCGAGATGGTCTGGGCCTCGCAGAAGAGCGGGCTGCCGCCCGACGGCGAGCGCTACCTCGAATGCGTGCGACGGCGCGCGACGCGCTGAGGCCTGTCCGCGTTCCAGGCTTCAGGTGGTGATCCGGGCGGGCGGCGGCTCTCGGCCCGTTGCTGACTTTCGCTTGTGGCCGCTTTCGTGCCCGGTTCGCGCATCGCGGCAGGCGCTGGTTCGTCTCGTCTCGCAGGCCACCGCTGGTTCAGCAAAGGCGCGCCCGGGCAGGCGTAGGCGCGCCTCTGAGGTGCCGAGAAGCACAGGGCTCGTGGCCACGCGCGCAGCGCGCATCGTTGTCTGACTCGTCGACGCTGTCCGAACGCAGCGACCGAAGGTCGCGGAGTGAGTTCGGCGACGGGGCCATGAGACCGAGCATCGCAGGGGAGTCGGCGCAACGCGCCGACCGCCGAGGCGAAGCGCCGCAGCCTGCCCGGGCGTGCCTTTGCCGCGCCCACCTGACGACGCATAGCAGCCTTTGAGCTTCAGCAGCGGGCCGCGAGCTGTCGGTTCAATGGGGGTTGAGCATGTCGGCCTTCCCTTCGAAGGCGTAGTGCAGCAAGTCCGCCATGTCGAAGCGCCCTTGTGAGGCGCCCGGGCCCAGTGTCGGGCGGAACGCCGTGTCGTTGACCACCGAGTGCGTGCTGGCCTGCATCGCGCGGTGGAAGGTTTCTGCCACGATGATCGCGCCCACCCCCGAAAGCCGGTTCTTGCCGCCGATCTCGGCCTCGCGCAGCACGTAGAACCACAGCGGCGTGTTGGTCTCGAGCTGCAACCGGTCGGCGCCGGCGAACAGGCTGTCGGGGATCTCCACGCCGCCGTGACCGTTGATGATCTGGCTGGCCGTCAGCGGCGCGACCTGCAGCGCGTAGGCGAGTTGCTGGCCCGACGGCAGGCCGAGCATGCGGCCGCGCGCGAGGTTGCGGAACGCCAGGCTGCGCTTGAGTGCCAGGTCGGGCTCGCCGACACCGCCGAACGATGCGATCGGCAGAGACTTCAGCGGATCGACGATCTGCGTGTCGATCGCCATCGCGAAGTTCATGTCCGACGGGGCCGGCGTGAAGGCCGGGCCGAAGCGGCGCATGTCGAACAGGCGAGTGAAGTCGGCCACCCAGTTGGCCGGCAGCACCTCGCCGACATTGGCGCCGGATTCGAGGTCGGCCAGGTCGGCCGCCGAGCCCGGCGGCAGGTCGGTCGGCGCGAGCGTGCCGCTGGTGCCGCTGAAACGGAACAGGCGGAACAGGTGACCCGAACGGATCGGCCCCTGGGCCTGCGCTGCGGCAGCGTTGAAGTGCTTGTTCCAGTTGTAGGCCGTGCGGATCATGCTGTGGCCGAGCCGGAAGGCCGCGCCGGAGAATTCGACCGGCATCGTGGCGTCGCGCTCGCCGTGGCGCTCGAAGAAGCGCCGACCCTGGCTGAATACCGCGTCGACGACAGCGGGGTCGACCATGCGCGGCAGGTAGTCGGTGCGCAGCATCCACTGGTAGTGACGCGTGACGATGCCGCGGGCGCGATCGAACACTTCCTGCGGGGTGCCGGGGGTCGCGCCGGCCAGGATGTCGTCGACCACGCAGTTGTGGAAGCGGATGAAGGCGGTGTGGACCTGCGCCACGGCCAGGTTCTCGTCGTTGCGCGCGTCGGGGATGCGCGCGCGCCGCGGCGCCAGTGCCGGCGTCAGGCCGGCACCCTGGGCGCCCCAGCGCGGCAGGTCGAATCCCGGCTTGGCAGCCTTGGGCGATTCGAAGTTCAGCGGCGTGCCGCGGCGCAGGTGCATGCCGTCGTCCTCGTACCACTGCGGCTGCTCCTGTGGCCCCTTGCCGTACAGGCTGTCGAGGTCGAGCGTGGGCGAGCGCTGCGACAGCAGGCCGGGGATGTCCACCGGCTGGCCGAGGTCGAGCTCGGCCTTGTCGAGCGTCATGTCGTGGTCGACGAACTGGCCCAGGTAGGTGTAGCCGGCCGGCAGCGTGGGGTCGGTGCGGCCGGCGCCGCCGACCATGGCCACCGCCAGCTTGGCCAGCACGTTGGTGCTGTTCTCGCGCTCGTTGCGCAGGCCGGGCACGAAACGCGAGAAGCGGAACTCGGTGGTGTCCTGCAGCGAATTCGGCGCGACCGATTCCGGCCGACCGTCGCTGCCGATCTGCCGCATTCCCTCACCGACGATGAAGAAGGCCTCTCGGCCGTGGCGTGAACTCATGACTTCTCTCCAGGGTGGGTGGAGCCCGGCGCGGGGGCCGGGCAGCGCCGCCGTTGTGGCTGCACGCGATCAATCTAGGCGGCCCCCGGCCCGACTGCCTCATGCGAACTGGGGACGCCTCGGCCCACGTTCGTGGTGCTTGCTCGCCGGTGGGCTACGATCCGGTCCGCATGCATTGCGGAGGCCGTGGCGATGAAAGTCCTGCTGATCGATGACCACCCGCTGATCCTGTCGGCGCTGCAAAGCGTCATCCAGGGGCTGGGCGACGACGTGACCGTGGTCGGCGCGGGCAGCGCGAAGGCCGGCCGCGAGGCGTTGCAGGCCGACTCCGACTACGACCTGGTGCTGCTCGACCTCTCGCTCGGCGACGCCGACGGCTTCGACGTGCTGCGCGAGTTCCGCGCCCAGTACCCGGCACTGCCGGTGGTCGTGGTGTCCGCCTCCGACCGCAGCAGCGACGTGATCCATGCCATCGACCTCGGCGCGATGGGCTTCGTGCCCAAGCGGGCCAGCAACGAGTCTCTGTTCGAGGCGCTGCACGTGGTGATGTCCGGTGGCATCTACGTGCCGCCGATGACCATGGGCTCCGAATCGGCGCCGCTCAAGCCCGAGGGCGACACCGTGCCCAGCGTGCTGCGCGTGGTGCGCGAGCAGGCCGAGGCCGGCGAGGTGCAGGGCCACCCGCCGCTGCAATCGCTCGGCCTGACGCCGCGCCAGACCGACGTGCTGGCGCTGCTGCTGCAGGGCAAGCCCAACAAGCTGATCGCGCGCGACCTGAACCTCTCGGTCGAGACGGTGAAGGACCATGTGGCCGCGGTGCTGCGCACGCTCAACGTCAGCTCGCGCACGCAGGCGGTGCTCGCGGTGAGCCAGATGTCGCACAAGGGTGGCCTGAACGCATGGCGCAATCCGACGCGGTGAGCCCGGCGATGGCGCTGCCCCCGGCAGCGGCGGCCCCGGCGGCCGAGTCGGCGCCGCGCCACTCGGCGCTGGGCGAGGAGGTGCTCGCCGTCTATGCCTACACGCCGGCCACGCTGGCCGGGCTGGCCGCGGGCTTCTTCATGCTCGTCACGCTGTTCTGGCCCTCGACGCCGACGGCGTTGATGTTCCCGTGGATGGCCTTGTTCATCGGCCTGTGGTTCGTTCGCATCGTGATCGCACGGCGCTTCCAGTCTGCGGTGAAGCGCCACGAAGTCGAGCTCGACTGGGGCCGCTGGCGCCTGTACTGGAACGTGCTGACGCTGTGCTCGGCCGGTGCCTGGGGCCTGTCGGGCTGGCTGTTCTTCACGCGCGGGCTGGGCATCCAGCAGACCGGTCTGATCCTCGTCATCTATACCTTCTGCATTGCCGTGGTGCCGGTGCTGGCCAACCAGCCGCGCATGTTCATCGCCTACGTGGTGCTGTGCTTCGGGCCGCTGATCGTGCGCATCGCCACCGGCGGCGACGCGTACAGCTACCAGCTCGCCGGCATGCTGCTGATCATCATCACGCTGACCACGGTGCTCGCGCGCAACTACCGGCAGGCGCTGGCTCGCGTGATCGAGCTCAAGCTGCGTGCCGACGACCTGCTGGTGCAGTTGCGCGTCGAGAAGCAGGCCGCCGAAGCCGCGCGCCACGAGGCCGAGGTGGCCAATCGCGCGAAGACGCAGTTCTTCACCGCCGCCAGCCACGACCTGCGCCAGCCGCTGCACGCCATGGGCCTGTTCGCCGAGGCGCTGCGCCAGCGCGCTCATGAGCCCGAGGTGGCGCAGCTGGTGAACAGCATCAACGCCTCGGTCGACGCGCTCGAGGGGCTGTTCTCCGAGCTGCTCGACATCACCCGCATCGACAACGGCGGCGTCGAGGTGCATCCGCAGCCGTTCGAGGTGGGCGACATCCTGCGCAAGCTGCGCCTGCACTTCGAGCCGACGGCTTTCGAGAAGGGCCTGGCGCTGCGCCTGCGCGGCGGTGCCCGCGTGGTGCACGCCGACCCGCTGCTGGTCGAGCGCATCCTGCGCAACCTGGTGAGCAACGCGATCCGCTACACCAACGACGGAGGCGTGCTGGTTGGCGCGCGCCTGCGCGGCGACAAGGTGTTGCTGCAGGTGTGGGATTCAGGCCTGGGCATCCGCGCCGAAGAGCAGGCCAAGGTCTTCGAGGAGTTCTACCAGGTGCCCAACACGCCAGCGGTGGCGCCGCACCAGCGCAAGGGCCTGGGCCTCGGCCTGGCGATCGTCAAGCGCCTGGCCGACCTGATGGGAGCGCCGATCAGTTTGCGCTCGGAAGCCGGCCGCGGCACGGTGTTCACGCTCGAACTCCCGGTGGGGAACCGGCCACGGCAGCCGGCGGCCATGCCGAGCAGCAAGGGGCCGCTCGGTCTCACGCTCGATGGCCGGCTGATCGTGGTGGTGGAAGACGAGCCGGCGGTGCGTAGCGGCCTGGAGGTGCTGCTGCAGGGCTGGGGTGCGCAGGTGCTGTCGTTCGACAGCGTGGCCGAGGCCGGTGCCTGGGCCGCGGCAGCCGATCCGACGCAGGTGCGGCCGGACCTCCTCATCGTCGACTACCGGCTGGAGAGCGGGCGCAACGGTGTCGATGCCATCCAGCTGCTGCGCGGGCGCTTCGGCGCCGCCACGCCGGCCATCGTCGTGACCGGCAGCACCATGAGCACGCTCGACAAGGAAGCGCAGGAGAAGGATTTCCACCTGCTGCTCAAGCCGGTGGTGCCCAACAAGCTGCGCGCGATGATCGCGTTCAAGCTGGGCGTCAAGCCAGTGTGATGGTGCCCCTCGGTCGCGGCAGGCCGCGACCGATCCCCCGGGGGGATGCGGGCCGGCTTGGGAGCGGCCCGGCGCTCGGCCCGCAGGTCAGGCGGGCGCGTAGGCCAGCCGCACGTAGATCGGCGCGAAGGCCTCGGCCTGCGTGATCTCGAGCAGCCGCTCGCGGGCCAGCTCGAGCATGGCGATGAAGGTCACCACCAGCACCTGCGGGCCGTGGCCGGTGTCGAACAGATCTTCGAACAGCGCGAAGCGCCGGCCCTGCAGGCGGCGCAGCACGATGCTCATGTGCTCGCGCACGCTCAGCTGCTCGCGCGTGATGGTGTGGTGCTGGTTGAGCCGGGCGCGCTTGAGGATGTCGGCCCAGGCGGCACGCAGCTCGTCGGGGTCGACGTCGGGAAAGCGCGGCGCGAGCGACTGCTCGATCGTCACCTGCGCGCGCAGGAAATCGCGGCCCAGCAGCGGCAGGGCGTCGATCTTCGCGGCCGCGAGCTTCATCTGCTCGTACTCGATCAGGCGGCGCACCAGCTCGGCACGCGGATCCTCGGGCTCCTGGCCATCCGCGGACTTCTTCGGCGGCAACAGCATGCGCGACTTGATCTCGATGAGCATCGCCGCCATCAGCAGGTACTCGCTGGCCAGCTCGAGGTTCGTCTTGCGGATCTGGTCGACGTAGGCGAGGTACTGGCGCGTCACGTCGGCCAGCGGGATGTCGAGGATGTTGAAGTTCTGCTTGCGGATCAGGTAGAGCAGCAGGTCCAGCGGGCCTTCGAAGGCTTCGAGGAACACCTCCAGCGCATCCGGCGGGATGTACAGATCGGTGGGCATCGCGAACAGCGGCTCGCCATACAGGCGCGCCACGGCGACGGCATCCACCACGGCCGGCGGCAGTGCCTGCGCGTCGGGCGAAGGCGCCGGCATGACGGGCACCTCGGGTGCCTGGGCGTGTGGGCTCACTCCGCCTTGGTCTGGTAGACGTAGGGCTGCTGTGGGACGCGTGCGTCCTGGTAGTCGGCCTGCGCCGCGCGGTCGATGCGCTTGTCCCACAGCAGGGCGCGGCCGGCGCGTTGCTCGTCTTCGAGCGTGGGCCGTGCGGCCTTCAGCTGCTCGATGAAGCTGGTGACGTCGGAGGTGTAGGGTTTCCAGAACAGCGGCATGGCGCGGGTGCTGCAGCCCTGTCGAGGGTGCCGGCACAAAGTTGAACCGCGCATTTTACCGGCAGCGCGTCGGCCCGAGCCTTTGCGGAATGTGAGCAGACCTTACGCTTCGACCCGGCGCAGCCCCTGCGCGCCCTCGAGGAAGCGGTGCGGTTCGCCCAGCAGCCAGCGGGCCAGCTCGTCCAGGCGGGTCGAGCCGACCTCGAGCGCAGAGAACTCCGCCGTCACCGTCTCGAAGCCGTCGAAGTTGACGAACTTGAAGTGCAGCCGGCCGCGGTCGTGCTCGGGCGTGACATGCACGCCCAGCACGAAATCGACCGCCAGTTCGTAGCGCATCTCCTGCAGCTTGCCGTTGTCGGGGTTGCGCACGGCCTGCGAGTGGACTGGCGCGCCGCTCTGGCGGATGCGCGACTCGATCTGCTCGATATCCGGCAGGAAGTCTTTCACCAGCGCGAGCTTCTGGCCGTTGCGCAAGCGGGCGTGCAGCGCGATGTGGTCGTAGACGTCGTTGCCGCGCAGCTTCTTGCGCCGCGCGTCGACCTTCATCCCGGTCAGCGGCAGCTGGTCGAACGAGGTCCGGCGGTCGAGCACGTAGCGCACCTTGGACACCGGCTTGAGCACCTCCAGCTGGCGCAGCAGCGTGTCGAAGTAGGTGAACACCGTCTTGCACGCGGATTCGGCCAGCAGCGTGTTTCGCTCCAGCGCCGCCACGTCGACGGTCTGTTCGGCCTTGACGGCTTCGGCCTGGCGTTTGAGGTCGTCGAGAAAGCCCACGGTGTCGCGAATCAGTCGGGATGCGGCAAGGATATCGCAGCGACCGGGCGGGCTGTTTCATCAAACCCGGGGGGAAGCTCTGTCACGATGCGGCATGACCGAGATCGAGCTGAAGTTCCAGGTGCCCGCCGAAAGCCGCGCGGCCGTGGCGGCGTCGGTGGCTGGCCGCGCCGGGGCCGGGCAGGTGCAGCGCCTGCAGGCGGCCTACCACGACACGGCCGAGCGCGCCCTGGCGAACGCTGGCGTGGCCTTGAGGCTGCGCCGCGAGGGGCCACGCTGGGTGCAGACGCTCAAGGCCAGCGGCGGCGATGCCATGACGCGGCTGGAGCACAACGTCGAGCGGCCGGGGCGGGCGGCGGCTGCGCCGCCGCTCGACCTGGCACTGCATGCCGGCACGCCCGCCGGTGCGCGCCTGGCCGAGGTGCTCTCGGGCGCGGCCGATCCGGTGCTGGCCTGCCAGTTCCGCACCGACATCCGCCGCCTGTCGCGGCGGGTGCGCACGCATGGCGCGGTGATGGAACTGGCCTTCGACACGGGACGCGTGCAGGCCGATGCGCAGGCGCAGCCGCTGTGCGAACTCGAGATCGAACTGCTGCGTGGCACCCCCGGCGCGCTGCTGGCCTGTGCGCGGCAATGGGTGTCCCGCCACGGCCTGTGGCTGGACACGCGGAGCAAGGCCGAGCGCGGCGACCTGCTGGCGCGCGGCCTGCCGTACACGCCGGCGCGCAAGGCGGTGGCGGTGCGGCTGACGGCCGGCATGCCGGCTGTGGCGGCGCAGCGGGCCGTGTTGCAGGCCTGTGCGCAGCAGGTGCTGCCCAATGCGAGCCAGGTGGCCAGCGGCACGTTCGGCGACGAGCATGTGCATCAGCTGCGTGTCGGGTTGCGTCGGCTGCGAGCGGCGATCGCGCTGTTCGATGGCGCCACGGACTCCGACAGCGAAGCAACACCGCTGGCGGCCGCCAGCGCGGCGCTGTTCCGCGAGCTCGGCGCGGCTCGCGATCAGGCCGCCATCGGTGCGCCGCTGCGCGCACAGCTCGAGCAGGCGATCTCGGCCGCCGGCCTGGCACTGGTCGCACCGAGCCTGCCGCAGGGCACCGGCGCCGACCCGGCCCGGGCGCTGCGCAGCGCTGCGGCACAGGCCCTGCTGCTCGACCTGCTGGATTCGACGCTGCCGACGTTGGCGGCGCAGGATGCGGCGGAAGATCCGTCCCTGACGGCGCTGCTCGCTGTGCGCCTGGAGCGCTGGCATCGGCAGGTCAAGCGCGACGTGCGCGCCTTCGCCGACCTCGACGATGCGGCGCGCCATCGCCTGCGCAAGCGCGTCAAGCGGCTGCGTTATGCGCTCGAATTCACGCAGGCCCTGTTCGGCCGCAAGAAGGTGGCGCGCTACCTGCGTGTGCTGAGCGACCTGCAGGACCGGCTCGGCGCCCTCAACGACGTGGGTGTTGCGATCACGGCCTTTCGCAGCGCGCCGTCCGCCGACGCGGCGCTGGCCTTCGCACTGGGCTGGCTGGTGGCGCGCCGAGAGGCGCTGGCCACGGCATGCGCGCCGGCGCTGGACGGTTTCGCCCGTGCCAGGCGACCCTGGAAGTGCCCGTAGGCGCAGGCGCGGCCCGCGGTCACGCGCCTGCGAGCGGCTTCAGCGCACCCGCAGACCGCGCGTCGCGCCGGGCCAGGGCTCGAGCACGTACAGGCCCGGGTTGGCCTTCTCGTCGGCATGGCTGGCGGCCAGCACCATGCCCTCGCTGACGCCGAACTTCATCTTGCGCGGCGCGAGGTTGGCCACCATCACGGTGAACTTGCCGATCAGCTGCTCCGGCTGGTAGGCCGACTTGATGCCGCTGAAGACGTTGCGCGTGCGGCCTTCGCCCACGTCCAGCGTCAGGCGCAGCAGCTTGTCGCTGCCCTCGACGTGCTCGCAGTTCACGATCTTGGCGATGCGCAGGTCGATCTTCGCGAAATCGTCGACCTTGATCTCGGCGGCCAGCGGCTCGCCGCCCGGCGGTGGTAGTTCGATCACCGGCGGCTCGAAAAGCTTGTCGAGCAGCGCCGGGTCGACACGCTGCATCAGGTGCTTGTACTCGCCGATGACATGGGCACCGAGAGCGCGTGACGCGTCGGCGAAGTCCATTGGCGCCACCTTCAGGAAAGTCTCGACCTGCGCCGCCAGTGCCGGCAGCACCGGCTTGAGGTAGATCGTCAGCACGCGGAAGGCCTCGATGCACACCGTGCAAACGTCGTGCAGCACCGCATCGCGGCCGGCCTGCTTGGCCAGCTCCCAGGGCTTGTTGGCGTCGACATACTCGTTGACGCGGTCGGCCAGCAGCATGATCTCGCGCAGCGCCTTGCCGAACTCGCGCTCCTCGTACAGGCGCTCGACCTCGGCGCGGTGCGCGCGCAGGCCGTCGAGCAGCGTGCGGCCCTCCACGCCGATGTCGGCCGACAGCTTGCCGCCGAAGCGCTTGGTCAGGAATCCCGCCGAGCGGCTGGCGATGTTGATGTACTTGCCCACCAGGTCGCTGTTGACTCGGGCGGCGAAGTCGTCCGGGTTGAAGTCGATGTCCTCGACCTTCGCGTTGAGCTTGGCGGCGATGTAGTAGCGCAGCCATTCGGCGTTCAGGCCGAGTTCGAGGTACTTCAGCGGCGAGATGCCGGTGCCGCGGCTCTTGCTCATCTTCTCGCCGCCGTTGACGGTGATGAAGCCGTGCACGAACACCTTGTCTGGTGCCTTGCGGCCGCTGAAGTGCAGCATCGCCGGCCAGAACAGCGTGTGGAAGTAGGTGATGTCCTTGCCGATGAAGTGGATCTGCTCGAGCGCCGGGTCGGCCATCAGCGTCTCGTAGTCGCGGCCGGTCCTGGCGCAGTAGTTACTGAGGGACGCGAGGTAACCCACCGGCGCGTCGAGCCAGACGTAGAAGTACTTGTTTTCGGTGTCGGGGATGCGGATGCCGAAGTAGGGCGCGTCGCGGCTGATGTCCCAGTCGGCCAGGCTGACGTGGCCCTGTTCGTCGGTGGCGAACCACTCGCGGATCTTGTTCAGCACCTCCGGCTGCAGGCGGCCCGGCTCGTGGGTCCACTGCTGCAGGAAGTCGATGCAGCGCTGCGAGGAGAGCTGGAAGAAGTGGTGCTCGCTGCTCTTCATCACCGGCGTCGCGCCGGTCAGCGTCGAGTACGGGTTCTTCAGGTCGGTGGGCGTGTAGACCGCGCCGCAGACTTCGCAGGCGTCGCCGTACTGGTCTTTCGCGCCGCACTTTGGGCACTCGCCCTTGATGTAGCGGTCGGGCAGGAACATGCCCTTGACCGGGTCGTAGAACTGCTCGATCGAACGCACCGCGATCAGGCCCTGCTTGCGCAACTTGAGGTAGATGTCCTGCGCGAGCTCGTGGTTCTCCGGCCCGTCGGTGGAGTGCCAGTTGTCGAAGGCGATGTGGAAGCCGTCGAGGTATTGCCTGCGGCCGGCGGCGATCTTCGCGACGAACTCCTGCGGCGTCAGGCCCGCCTTCTCGGCGGCGATCATGATCGGCGCGCCGTGGGCGTCGTCGGCGCAGACGAAGTGCACCTCGCTGCCCTGCATGCGCTGGTAGCGCACCCAGATGTCCGCCTGGATGTACTCCATCATGTGGCCGACGTGGAACGGCGCGTTGGCGTAGGGCAGGGCGGTGGTGACGAAGAGCTTGCGCATGATGGCGCCATTGTAGGAGCGCCCGTCGCACCGACGGCCCGGCGGTCCCGCCGGGCGGTTTCAGTTGCAGTTCAGCGTGGCCAGCGCCTTGCCGGCACCGGCGACGGCGGCCAGTTTCTGTTTCACGCAGGCCGGCTCCTGCGCCGTGTAGGCGTACGGAATGCTGACCGGGAAGGTGGCGGTGCTCACCCAGTCGGAGGCATCGCGCGACGGCGAAGAGCCGCTGGCGACCCAGGTGATGCCGAACGTGGAGAAGTCGGCCGGCGACCTGATGTTGTTGTTGCGTAGTTCCCAGAAGCCGATCGCCGAACTGTCGCGCGAGGTGACGGGGTTCTTGGCGTTCTCGAAGTGGTTGGCCTCGATCAGCGAGAAGCCGCCCATGCGGATGTTGGCTCCCGAAGCGAGTACGCCGCTGTACAGGTTGTTGTAGAGGTGGGTGTAGCCACCGCGCTGCAGCGGCAGGCGCGAGCCGACGTTCTCGTAGACGTTGTGGTGGTAGGTGATGAAACGATCGCTGATGTCGCTGTCGCTCGAGCCGATCAATCCGGCCTTGTGGTGATCGTGCAGGTGGTTGTAGGAGTAGGTGATGTGGTGCGCTCCGGCCTTGTTGTCGACGAGGCCGTCGAACTCCAGATCGCCGGCGCCGGCGCACTCCTTCAAGCTGCTGAACAGGGTGTTGTGATCGATCCAGATCTGGCCGGGGAACTTGCCGCCCTGGCCTTCGATGCCGATCGCATCGATCGAGCCCGGCAGCAGGCCGATTGTCATGTTGCGGATCACGATGTTCGTGGCATCCGCCTTGATGGCCAGCCCGAAATTGGCAGATGAACCGTCGGCACCTTCGATGGTGATGTTGTGCTTGTTCTTGATCTCCACGATGGCCCCGGCCGGCAACTGCCACTGCGTGCAGGCATCGCTGATGGTGGAGAAATCGAAGCTGCCCGTGTAGCGAATCACAAGCCCGTTGTTGCTGGTGTAGGCATTGAGGGCCGCCTGCATGTCGGCAGCGTTCGCGACCGTGACGGCTGTGGAACTGCCGCCACCCGTGACCGTGCCGGCATAGCCGCCGCTGTCGTTCGAACTGACCGGTGCAGGAGCAGGAGCAGGAGCAGGTGCAGGAGCAGGTGCAGGTGCAGGTGCAGGTGCAGGTGCAGGAGCAGGTGCAGGTGCAGGTGCAGGTGCAGGTGCAGGTGC
>Ga0209717_1000885_pt1 | contig 34751 bp, 29 predicted proteins | sample AD_UKC048_MetaG_FD_184418 | JGI IMG/M metagenome (GOLD analysis project Ga0209717, IMG submission 184418) | Active sludge microbial communities of municipal wastewater-treating anaerobic digesters from USA - AD_UKC048_MetaG (SPAdes) (version 2) | ecosystem: Engineered > Bioreactor > Anaerobic >...
GAGGGGTCGACTGCCGACTGCCTGCTGCCGACTGCCGACTGCCGACTGCCGACTATCGACCCCTCTCTCCCCACCTTCACCACTGCTATCTCACACATCCCCGCCAGCACTTCCAGCGCTTCTTCCGGTTCGAGGCCGGTCAGGTATCGGGCCTCGTCTTCGTTGGCAAAGGTGATATCGACATACTTACGGATCATCTCTTCCAGGAAGTCGCGGTTTTCGGCCACCACGTTGTAGCTGGCCAGATCGAGCGAAATAGTCATCCGGCAGTCGCGGGCCATTTTCAGGGCGCTTTCCAGGAGCGAATGGTTCTGGACGATATAGCCTTCGATGTGGAAGAAATCATATTGCGAGAACGTTTCCCGGGAGAGGTCGTTGCGGTTGAGCTCAACGGCAGCGCCGAGGTAAGTGGCAAAGGTCCGTTCAGTATCCGGGCTGATCAGGGCGATGGCGCGGCCGGTGGCCGTGTCGTCCTGGCTGAGGTGGGTGTTGATGCCCGCTGTGATCATATCGTCGTGGAACACCTTTCCCATCTCATCCCGGCCGATCTTACCGATAAAACCCGTCTCCACCCCCAGGTTGGCCAGTCCGTGAATAGTATTGGCGGCTGAGCCTCCGGAGCGGACGGTTTTTTGCAAATGGATGGTGTCATCGTAAATCTTGTGAGAGCGGCGCGCATCCACCAGGATCATGCTCCCTTTCGGCAGTTCGAATGCGCTGAGGTAATCGTCGTGGTCGAGCTGGGTCATGATGTCGACAAGGGCATTGCCGAGGCCGAGGACTTTCTTCATTGCGGCAGAGGGTTTAGAGTTTTGCTGCCGGCAAAGATAATGGATAAAAAAAAGCGGGTGACGGGTCTCCCCGCCACCCGGGTCGATATATAGAATTACCTGTTTGAAGCCAGTTCACTGCTGTTCTCACGAACGACAACAACCAGGTACTTGCTCTTACCCCAGAATTTCTCGGGATCGGTGATATTTATCCACTCCACATTATTTTTACTTTCAAAAACAACGTCGTACGATGCAGGATCCTGCCCTGTGACAATCTCCCATTGCTTTGCTGCAACCGGTATCCGAACAACTTCACGGGTATCAATCCTGGAAAAGAGATTATTGTCAACCTGGTCTGCGAGTGTCGTAACCCTGTTAATTCCAAGAAATCCGCCTTCTTTTTCAAGAATATTCTGGTCCCGCAATGTTTTATAGGTGTCGATACGGTAATAGGCCGTGTGCAACGCTTTTTCCTTTTCAGTCAGTTCCTGCTGCTGGCCGGCAATGATGCTGTTCTGCCGGTCAACCGCGCTGTCGAGCAGGTTGACCTGCGTAGCGAGCTGATCCTTTGCCTGGATCGTATAATCCAGATCTCTCCGCAACACCTCTTTTTCAGCAATGAGCTGGTCAAGCTGCTGCTGGTAAACCGTTACCTTCGCCTGGTATTCTTTGATGCTCTTCTGGTAGCCCGAGATGCGGGAGTCTTTTTCGTCGATCTGGTCATTCAGGCTCGCAATCAGCTTATTATTTTCATCGATCAGGTTTTTAATGAAATTGATCTCATTTTGAATCTGATCTTCCGGGGCCAGGTCGCTGTTGTACTCCGGTCCCGCAAATCCCTGGCTGATCATGGATTCTTTCTCCCGGATACTGGCCAGGTTCTTTTCTATCCTGTTATATACCGCCAGCACCTTCTCCTCGTTTGCCTTCATAATCCCTTCTTTTTCAGCAAGCAACTGTTTCTTATCGTTTCTCTCAACTGTAAAAGCAATGATTCCCCCCGCAGCGATGAGCACCATCAGCAGAATGGCCAGAGGTAGTGATATTGTCCTGTTTTTCAATTGATTGTTCATGTTTTTATCCTCCAGAATTTTAGTGAGTTTTATAATTTTTATGATAACAGGAAGATGTGCTCTCCATAAGCGTGCCAACAAAGAAATCAGAACATAACTAATTAATAACCAATATGGAAGGAAAATTCGGAAAGAAAATCTTATCGCATTCTGAACAATTTCTTCTCAATTTGAGAAATCCGGATGACTACTGATCCTTGAGCATGCGATAGATCGTAGCCATGCTGATCCCCAGCTTCGAAGCGATGACCGGCATGTTCCGCTGATATTTATTGAGATAATAGTCGAGTATTCTCTTATTATATTGTTTCATACTCATTTCTTCCCCGATGATTTCATATAGAATATCGGCCTGGCTGAAAAGGATATCCGATGCTTTGATAGAAGAGCCCGACGACATAATGACGGACAGTTCGATCACCGATCGCAGTTCCCTGACATTTCCGGGCCAGGGATATTGCATGAGCCGGTCGAACGCCTCAGCAGAGATCTCCTTGACCGGCAGGTTGTTCTCTTTGCAAAAGTTTTCAATGAAATATTTTGAAAGCAACAGGATATCCTTTCCCCTTTCGCGCAACGGCGGGAGTTCGATGGGGAGCCCGAAAATGCGGTAAAACAGGTCCTGGCGCAAGGTCCCTTTTTTTACCTCCTGCTGCAGATTTCGATTGCTGGCAACAATGAGCCGGCAGTCGAATCTGACCGGTTCATTGCTTCCAACTCGGATGATTTCTCTTTCCTGCAAGGCCCTCAGCAGCTTGGGCTGGAAGCTGATGTCGGTATCGGTGATCTCATCCAGGAAAATTGTCCCTCCCTCGGCTTCCTCAAATTTTCCTTTGCGACGGGCCAACGCGCCGGTGAAAGCCCCTTTCTCATGGCCAAAAAACTCGCTTTCAAACAGTTCTGCGGGAATGGCACTCATGTTCACAGCCACAAATGGCTTATTTTTTCGGGCAGAGTTATAGTGGATCGCTTTAGCGATTACCTCTTTGCCCGTACCTGTTTCCCCGGTGATGGTCACGGTAATATTGCTCTCCGCCCCTTTGTGCATTATTTCCAGGACTTTAGCCATGGCCGGGCTGTTCCCGATGATCGCTTTCTCAAAACCATACCTGGTGACCACCTCTTTCTCAAGAACCTGGATTCTTTTTCTGAGCCCGGCGTTATCCCTGATTTTCTGAATGGTATTGTGTAAACGAGCCTGGATATTTTCACTCTTTACCAGGTAATCGAAAGCGCCCTCTTTCAATATGTCCACAGCGGTCTGCACATCTTCCTGCCCCGAGATCACGATAATTTCTATCGATTCATCGTGAAGCTTGATCTTTCCAAGTAAATCATTTCCTTTTATATCCGGAAGCCGGTAATCCAGCGTGATTACATCCGGGGTTTCGTGCAGGCTTTTCAGCAGATCGGTTCCGCTGGAAAAACCTTTTACCTCATATTCAGGGTTCATGCTCAGGTGGTGTACCAGGAACCGGTTGTACCATTCATCATCCTCCACGACAAAAATCCTGAAATGTTCTTTCTGCATATCTTATGGGGTCTTAAATTCCGGTTCTGAAAGGATGCTTTTTTGTATCCGTTCAAATTCCTCCTTTGCTTTGCTTACAATTTCTTTTAAAAACTTCTTTTTTCCTTCGACAGAATGTTCTTCGGCCTCTTTCAAAAGGCTGTATAGCTTGTCGGCCCTGAGGTGACGACATGAGGCGCTGATCCGGTGCGCTATGGCTGCAGCATCATCCCATGATCCGTTATCGATTTTTTCCTCCATCTCTTTCAGGCCTGTTTGTGTGTTTTCCAGGAATAAATATACCATCTCTTTAAAAAATGCGACATTGCCCTCGCAGCTCTTTCTAAGTGCCTCCAGGTCAACCCTGCAAACCTCCCTGCTTGGGCGTGTCAGGTCGAGAATGGCCGATATCAGCCGCTGCTCTTCAAATGGCTTGGCCATCCAGTGAGTGATCCCTGCTGGTTTTAATCGTTCCCGGTCTTCTTCGGTAATAGCGGCGCTCAGTGCAATGATGGGCACCGTCTTCCCCCTGCCGGCAAAGATACGGTTCATTTCAATGGCGGCATCCGGACCACTTTTCCCCGGCATGCGCATGTCGAGGATAACCAGGTCGGGATCATTGTCGTGCGCTGCCTGTATGGCTTCCTGCCCGTTGCTGCACTCGATGACCCTGCAATGATATTTGTCAAGGATCATGAGGAGAAGGCTCCGGTTATAGGTGTCGTCATCCGCTACAAGGATATTCATACCCTTCAGCCGGGCCGGATCAGGCAAATAGCCGGAAGGGGCCGGTTCGCTGCTCCCGGTGGCAAGCCCGAATGGGATTTCCACCCTGAAGGTCGATCCTTTTCCGGGTGTGCTGGTCACTTCGAGCTTTCCATCCATGAGTTCGACCAGTTTGGAGGTGATATTGAGCCCCAGGCCGGAACCTTCCGATTTTCCGAGAGCCACAGCCCCCCGGGTGAATTCCGAAAAGATCCGCTCCATTTCATCCTGTGCGATTCCGGCACCGGTGTCTGTCACCTCAAAGACAGCCCGGAAGGTATCGGCATCTGACGGCTCCGACCTGACCGTCAGGGTCACCGAACCCTTGTCGGTATACTTGATGGCATTGCTGATCAGGTTGAACAGGATTTGCCGGAGCCTGACCGGATCGCCGACGAGTTTCAAAGATACTTTCGGGTCGATTTCGGCCATGAATTTCAGGTTCTTTTCTTCGGCTGCACGCGAAAACCAATGGTGCATCTCGCGTGTGATTTCCGCAGGATTGAATTCCGTATGGATCAGTTCCATTTTCCCGGCCTGGATGCGGGAAAGGTCGAGCAGGTTATTCAGAAGCTCCAGCAGGTAATCCGACGATTTTCTGACAATCCCGAGCTGGGCATTCAGCTCCGGTTCCAGGGGCATTTTCAGGATCTGGTCCAGGTATCCGGAGATAATATTCATAGGCGTCCGGATTTCATGGCTCATATTGGCCAGGAACTGCTGGCGGGCCTGCGCCAGCGCTTCAGCATCCTCCCTCGCCTTTTTCAGGATTTTCCGGTATTCATTATTTCTACGGATGTATAAAAAGATCACGGTCCCGGCTAAAATCAGCAAAATAGCTGATGCAATCCCGAACACCAGGATGATGAACCGGACCTTTGAGGCTTCTTTTTCAACCCTGTCGGTATGTTCTTTCACATATTTTGCCGCCTGTTGGTCCAGGCCGGAGATCATAGCTCTCAGCTTATCGGTGATCACCCGGTCGTAGGTTGTCCATTCCTGTTCCAGCTCATTGCGCGTATATTCTGCGGCCAGCGCCTCCTTGGTCGTCTTCCTGATCTTTTCCGCCATTTGCTCAAAGGCTTTGGAATCTGCAGAATCAGCCATGCCGGGAGACAAGATCTTACCGGAAAAATCATACATGAAATCCTGGATGGCCTCTTTCACCGGATAGGTTTCTTTAATGATCACCAGCATATCCAGCCCGTTGAATTTCTTTTCGGTCAGCACCTCCATCGTATCGGCATACGGGGCAAAAACCTCTTCGGTTTTGACCAGGCCTTTCAGGTTCTTCACCTTTTCCGCGGTAGTATTGATCAATCCGTTGTAGCGGTCGAGATCCTCCGGGGAACTGGTGAGATTGTAGGATTTGACATGGTTCTCAGCCTGCATCAGGTCGTTATAAATGTCTTTGATCAGGTTGATCGACCGGTTTGGGCGGATCGTATCATCAATCGTAGAGATGATGCCGTTCAGCTTAACAAAGGAGAGGATACCGGTGACCAGCACCAGCACAAAAGCCAGCAGCAGTGAAACCGTTACGATCCTTTCGAAACTGTTATTTTCAAATGATCTGTTTCCTTTTTTCATGATTGATGGGTTCAACGATATCCTGACGCTGATTAAAGGTAAGCAATACCTGTGATTTCAAGTACCTGGTCACCTTTGGGACGTTTCAGAACAACTTTCTCCCCGGTTTTTTTATTGGTCAGCACCCGTGCCAGGGGCGATATAAAAGAGATCTTTCCCCCGGAGATATCGGCCTCGTCGACACCTACGATCCGGAAAGTCTGTATTTCATTGGTATCTGATGTTTTGAGGGTCACCGCAGCGCCGAACCGCACTTCATCTTTCGGCTGATCCTCCGGATCGATGATCCTGGCTTCACTGATCCGGTTGTTGAGCAGATTCAGTCTGGCCGTGATATGGTTCACCGCAATTCTTCTCTCCTTTTCACTGGTGATCTCAAGGTTTTTTATTTCATCCATCAGGGCCTGTTGCTCGGCCAGCAGCTCTTCCATACCTGCCGGGGTAACATAGTTAATGACTCCCGGCGGCAAATAGGCCCTGGGCGGCACCATCGGGACCTCTTCCTGGTCGTCTTCCTTGACAAATCCTCTGCTCATGGGTCGAAATTACCAGGGGTAAAAGTACGAAAATGCCGGATCATTCGATCGACGATCGGTTGATCGTGCTTTCGCCGATCCAACAGCCCCCGCGGTTGGCTGATATCTAAATATCATAGAGGACGTCTGAGAAGTTTCCCGGATTCGCATTTCTAATTTCGGAGCATGAGTAAGCTTGTGAAAAATCCACTGGCAGTTTGCCGGCTTTTTTTGATGACCATTTGAATTCAAACGCACTGAAACTGCCGCTACTCTCTTCGATATAATCAATTTCTTTCTGGTTGTATGTTCGCCAGAAGAATGACTGGATTTGCCCGGACGGGCGGCTGTTTAAATATTTCATCCTTTCAGAAACACAGAAATTCTCCCATAATTTGCCATGGTCATCTCTGAAATCAAGGGTGTTGGTATTTTGAATAAGGATGTTTCTTATTCCGATATCCCAGAAATAAACCTTACGGGTTTTCCCCACTTCTGTTCTGAGATTCTTTCTCAGGGCCTGGAGCCTGAAAAGAATGAAACTATCTTCCAAAAGCTGTATATATCGCTGGATCACAGTTTGATCGACTTTAAGTTTACGAGCCAGTTCTGTATAGGAAACTTCACCTGAAACCTGGAAGGCCAGAAGTTTCAGCAGGTCAAGAATGATCTCAGGTTTTTTCAGCGATTGATAAGTAAAAATATCCTTGAATAAATAACTTGAAGCGATTTCATTCAGGTTTTCCACAGCGTGCTGGTCATCTTCCAGGATTACTGAAGGATAGGTTCCGAAACGCATGATTTTACTGATCAATCGTTGTGCATCCATTTTTGAATAAACAGCTTCCAATTCCCTGAACGAGAAAGGATATAACTGATAAACCAGTTTTCTGCCTGTTAGTGGCTCGCTGATCTTTCCTGAAAGTTCAAAGCTGGATGATCCTGTTGCAATAATTTTTAATTGAGGAAACTCATCATGCAGTATTTTCAGGACCATTCCGATATTATTGATTCTTTGCGCTTCATCCAGGATGATTAACCGGAGGTTTTTTACAATATTGCCGAAGTTTCCTGCATTCTCATATGAAAAAGCCGACTGGACATCCAGGTAATCGCAGTTAAAGTATTCCTTTTTCAGATCATAACCGGAAAGGATCTCTTTAACCAGAGTTGTTTTGCCAACCTGCCTGGCGCCATAAATGATGATTACTTTCCGGGGATGGCCGGATTCGGAAATTCTTTCAACGATGCTTTTTTGGATTGTCCTTTCAATAATCATAGGTTTGTTTTTTGCAAAGATACTAAATAGCAAGACACAAGTCATGCAATTAATGCTATTTGCATGACATTTTTCGTTTTATTTATCATCAAGATCGAAAGATCCGGATAAATAGGAGCATATGCCGAACCGGAAAATACTCAGCTAAATCCACACCTGCCTTGCGCCATTAATAATAAGCGGCATCCGGTCCCTTTTGTCTTTCCACAAAATGAGCTGTTCACTAATTCTTCGTTTCAAACAACGTGAGTTGATTTATTGCAATAAGTACCGAAATCTATGAAAAAATCAAAATAATATGATAATTTCACACAAATTAGTCCAGGAATTTACCGATATTCCGATTGGTCGGTTTGGCGTTGTCCCGGTTTTTCGATTTGGCCATACTATAATTGATATCAAAAAATTGGATTTTTGACGTATCTGCCAATTAAAAAAATTACTTCACCAAATCACCAAATCATCAAATCACCAAATCATCAAATCACCAAATCATCAAATCATCAAATCGCCAAATCGTCAAATCGTCAAATCGTCAAATCAAAAAAGCCCTCCCGAGAATTCGGGACGGGCTTTTTTGCGGCTCCCCGAGGTTCGCTAATTTCTAAATCATTATGGCTTGATCGGGTAACTTAAGACCTCGCAAAATACAACAAAGGGAGAATATTTCCTTTATCAGCCGATTGAATAGCATCTATATACTGCTTTCTTACCTCTCCTTGTTTCACCAGGTTTGAACTTCCCCAGGAGAAAACAGGTTTATTGAAAATATGACTGATGATCACATCAGCGATTAATCTGGAATGTCTCCCATTTCCATTTGGAAAGCAATGGATACAGACAATTCTATGACTGAACCTTACCGCAATTTCTTCTTCGGGAAAGGTATTACTCTCTATCCAGAATTTACAATCATCTAATAATTGTTTTAAGGAAACTGAGATTATTTGCCAGTCCACTCCAATGTTTTTATTCGTTGTTCTGAATTTTCCTGCCCATTTCCAAACATCATCATACATCCGCAAGTGCAGTTCTTTGACAAATTGTTCTGTAAAAATAATCTCCTGACTGAATTTTCTTCTCATAGTCCATTCAACAGCTTTCTCGATGTTCAACTGCTCAAATTCATCGAGTTCTTCACGGGTGGTGATGGAAAGAATCCGGAGACCATACTTTTCATCCTCATCAACCGGAGTCTGGCCTTCAATATAATTGAGTTCTATTCCCATAAATATTTTGGCATATTGTCCATTATTTCCCTTGCCTTCATTTCGATTGCTTTCTTCAGTCTTTCCTCTTTGTTCTCCTGGTTCTCAAGTTTCATGGATTGGGAAGTGCGGGCGACGATTTCACGAGCTACTTCAAAAGCCCGGGCCTCTATCATCTTCTCAATGCTTCCATCCATCGGGATAAAGCCATACACCAGTCTCAGGTTTAAAGCCAGTCCGGCCTCTTTCAATGATTTAATAGTCAATGATCCATTGGCCTCCCTGTTCTCAAGCTCTTTAACGCTCTGGGGAGAAATATTAAGCCTGTTCCCAAGTTGCCTTAACGACATTCTCAGTGCAGTTCTGACCGTATTTATCCAGCCTTTTGGAGGAACGACCATAGCATCAAGGCTCTTGAACGGTTGAAGTTTTCTGTCGACCTGTTCTATTATTAATTTTTGATTTGAGTTTTTCATAAGGGTATTGTCTTAAAAATGAAAGGCAAAATTAAGGATATAACCTGAAAGTAGCAAACAAATTTTAAGAATATATTCTAAATAAGTTGAAAAGCCGGTAGATCTGACCATCGAAGGCCGGTTGTCAGTGGCCCCTCAAGCGAATTGATCCTAAGTGGGTTAAATGGGCCAGACTAAACCGGCGGGTAGTGATGAGGATGATCGGCCAGTCCACTCAAAACACACCGCAAACCGAAAAATCGTCAAATCGTCAAATCGTCAAATCGCCAAATCGTCAAATCGTCAAATCGTCAAATCAAAAAAGCCCTCCCGAGAATTCGGGACGGGCTTTTTTGCTGCTCCCCGACCTGGATCAACAGCCCCTTTCCCCGGCCCTTTCCCCACCCGGGGAAAGGGAGTTATGGGTCTGCTATTTTGATAAAACTGCTTCAATTCTAATAATGACTTGATCTATATGGTTAATTACTTCTTCATTTTTAAAGCGAATTACCTTAATACCCAATCTTTTCAGTATCAATGTACGTTGCTGGTCTCGCTCCATCCGGCTTTTATCATCATGGACAGATCCATCAACTTCAATCACCAGCATAGCATCGTAGCAGAAGAAATCGACAATGAAGTACTTGATTGGGTGTTGCCTTCTGAGGTGGAACCCTTTGATCTGTCTGTTCCTTAATTTTTCCCAAAGAATCTTTTCTGCGGGAGTCATGGATTTCCTTAGATCTCCTGCGATCCTTAACAATTCAGGTCCTGCTCCAAAACAGAAAGGATAATCTTCACGACCGCCCAACTTTGCCATAACAGTAACTTTTTAGATAGTACATCAAAATACTTTCACTATGGATATAAAAGAGCAGTTGGGCTTTGGAGATTAAAAATAAGACTTTTTTATCAGCAGTATATGATTCCTCCCTTCACCCGGGTGGGTTTCAGCCCTCTCCCTTACCCTCCCCCATACGGTGGAGGGAATAGGAATCATGTAATTAACGGCTTTGTTATCTCCCTTCCCCCGGGTGGGGGAAGGGTTGGGGATGGGGGCTGACCGGCTTGAACACATTGAAGAGTTTGTAGTAATCTGCCTTAACAGAGCTAACCGGATGTTAGGCTGGGCAAAAATATCGTCAGGGGGGCTAAGCGGAACAGTAGCAGACCCAAAGGTTATATTCCAGATCGCACTGAAGAGCAATGCTTCCAGCATCATCCTGGCACACAACCACCCAAGTGGCAGCCTGCAATCCAGTGAAATGGACATTCGCCTAACGAGGAAAAATAAAGAAGCAGGTTTGATGCTCGACCTTCAAGCCCTTGATCACATTATTCTAACTACTGAGGGTTACTATTCCTTTGCTGAAGAGGGATGCCTCTAACAATAACCGCAATACTGATCTTCAAAAAGAGGGTGCTTCCGGTCAGTCTGGTTCAGCTGATATGAAGGTGCTGGGAAAGATGGAGAGGGTAGGGTGAGGAGTTTGGTCAGATTATTAATCCTTCTAAAATAATGCTGGTCATTTTGTTTTCCTGAATGGTTTTGGCTTTCCATGAATACCCTTACCATGCCAAGTGCCAGTTGCTAACCAAAATTCATAATGATACAACCATTCAGATGTCCATGGAACTATTGAATCCACAATCGGCATACTTTTATTCCATTCTTTTGCAGTTCTGTAATATACACATAAGTGTTGTTTTGCTGTATCATAAACATGAGGCAGACTTGTTGCACCAGAAAATAGTTTCAATTTTCTTTTAATAACATATATATCGGGATGATTGTCAATATCATAAACAATCTTTATATTATATGAATCACTTAAAGGAGATGGCTGAAGCAAAAGCTTACAGACCATTTTTCCCCGATTTATTGTAACTCCTGCTGTTGGAAATACTCGTCTAATAAGTGATGCTTGAACACTCAGATTGAGGCATTTACGTTTATTTTTCACCATGGAAGTTATGTTGTTTAACCTTTATGTCATTGTCAGCATCCTTTAAGCCAATATATCCTGTGCCTCCCTTCATAAATAGCTCGCCTGACTCTCTTGTCTTTATGGCATTCTCTGCAATGGAAGTGAATGCTTTATTTACGGCTTCCTGCCCTAATGCTTCTTTCAATGCCAGTTGTATATTAGGTATTCCTCTTATTTCTGATGAATTATTTATAACCATCTTTATTTGTTGAAGCCATTTAAAGAAATTTCTTTCTTTATCAGGATTATCAGGCCATTTATCAGCAAAATTCTCCTCTTCATTGACAGGATTCCCGATCCACTTTATCCATTTATTATGCTCATGAGAATATTTCACTTCAATATATTTTTCCATTGAGTTAACAACATTAAAAAGAGCGACATACAAGTCCTGTTCTTGCCGATATGCCTTTGCTGCTAAAGTGGTTATTATGATTGATATAGGCTTATCTTCATCTCCTTTAAACATAATATCCCTATGCCGCTTTAATATTTGTACAACCTGTTGGAGTGGATATTTTCTCTTTTGATAATTTGGCATTGGACTCATAGAATCACTTAAGAATCTGGCTTCTTCGATGTTAGTAAGGCACTTTTGTTGAAACCATGCAGCATAACCAAAAGGATTACTTTTATTCCAGAAGTCTGGATTTGTTTCCGAATAGTAATTTTCTTCCAGCTTATCTGTAATCCTTATTGCGATTTTGTCATAATCTTTATAATCCCTTACCGAATAAGCTTTCTCTAAGATTATTTGATAGTCATTTGATATCAGGGATGGTAAAATATCCATATGAAATTTTGAAGAATCAGCATAATTTAAAGTCCAGCATCTCCGACCTTCTTTATCTAACATCTGGTTATAGGTTTGATTAGCTTTAAGTCTTCTTCCGACAGCATTCTTCAAATCAAATTGTGTCCATGTTGGATTTTTTCCTACAAGTTGGCATACTAAATCTACATCTAATTCATCTGTCTCTAATAAGGGCCTAATCATTGTTCCAAGTAGAAAAGAACCTTGTGGTTTAATCATTGGTTTGTAAGGTGATAATGAAGATTCATCGTCAGATAACCAATTTCCAACGGCCGTATAACTCTCTACCGCTTTTTTGAATTGAGATTCAGTTATATCCAGATTATTGGATATTTCTTCAAATATCTCATTTAATTGAATTTTAATTTCTTCGTTTAGCATAATTAAATAATTTCAATTGTTTTATAAAAACCCTGTTTCTTCTTGTTTTGATCGTAAATGATCATTTTAACATCAGCTTTAGGCATCCAAATTCTGCCTAATTCTACCGCTGCTGATACAGGCATTGCCGGAAAGACATGTAATTTCGCATTTTGTCCATGTATGAACTTAACCTGATCGAAAAAGCTTCTTAAAGTTTTTCTAAACTTAGCAAGCATATCTCTTGATTTTAAAAAATCATTGTTCGGATTTTTATGAGTGATCTTCCAAATGCTTGTTTTCGAATTAAATAGCTTTTCTATTCTATCATCTGTAATATTTGCACTTAACGATAAATTTAGCACCGGAATGCCATCTAATTCAGTAGGTTTTTCAATGGTATATCCTTCAAAATCAAAATTATCCTGCCATATCCACGTTGAAGGTTCACGATGTTTTTGAAAAACATCGACATCATATAAATCGGAAAACAGTGTTCCTATTTTTATTAGTAAGGGTTGAGGAGCTAATCCAAATAATGCAAAGCATTTAACAGCATCTTGATTTTTTATTTTTTCGACCTTTTCTTGAAATTGTCTTTCAAGATTTTTTATCTCCACATTCCAAAATATTTCTTCATTATCCTGGAAGCTACTGTTAGATATACCTAACTCAATTGGATATTCATTAGCAGGGTACTTATTAGGCAAAACTGCATGTACAATATCCTGATAATCGAGGGGTGAGCCTTGAATTCCGATGTTTGCTCCGTATACGACAATATGGACTTTATTATTTGGTTTGAGAGCTGTCAGAAATGAAATTCGAGACTCATGTTCTTTCTTCATTTCGGTTAATACCGATTCGGAATGATTTTCTTTTTCTTCAATATCTATCTTCCTATGATGTTCATCGCACAATAGCATCAGATTGTTTAAATCCTTTGCCAGTTTAGGCGATCTTATCCTATCACCTCGGGGTCCATTTTCACTATCAGAAACAATATGAGCAATATAAGCCGCATTCATTTTATTCATGGATAGGCTATCCTTCCACAGAGACTTGTTACAACCCTTATATTCACATCTTCCCCCAGCAAGAGTCCAAAGATGAATTATTGTTTTCGGAAGTAAAGTAGATTTAGACATATGCTTTATTTTAGCCTTCTGGCGGATATGGATCACTGCTTTTCGGATAGGTTCGTTCCTCCTGGATCTTACCATCACCCTTATGAATAATAACTGATGTATCGCCTTGATTTTTGGCGATATCAATTGTTTTCTGCTTAACTTCTTCTTTTGTTTCTCCTGTGACTGAAGCTCTTTTTCCTCCTTCAACTTTACCTTGCCAACCTGAATCGGTTTTGGTAACATGGTATGTTTTCCTACTCATATCTAAAAAATTAAGTTTATGATTATTAATATTTTATATCATGTATGCCAAACTCTTCAAAAATTGACCCATCCACAAATTTTTGAATTAAAACTTATCAATATTCTCATGTTGACAACTTGGATATGTTATAAGACACTGTTGATCAATCACATAATTCAGTAAATACTTTTTAACACCCTATATGAAGGAAATATTGCAGATTAGTTGATGTGACTTTATGTCAGTAGATTATGACAAAACAATGTACTAAGTGAGGGTATAAGTCCTTACTGACAGAATTTCATTATAAATTTTGAAAATGAGCTTTTAACTAAAGTTTCATCGTGGTAGAAACCCGCTCCCCCATTTCCACATCTGCCCATATCATCATACCATTTTCCGATTTGAATGCCTCAAAGACTCGCTACTGGCTTCATAACTTAAGGGATTAATCAAGGGGAGCAACCAGGAAGTTTTAGATCAAAGAAATTGAATCTAAAATTAATCAATGGAATCCTTCAGCCAGTTAAGTGAAAAATCAAAAAATATTGATGTCTTCAAACCAAACTTTAAATTTATGAACTACCTTTACTTTCTAAACTATTTGATATAAGCTGTATATGAAGATATATTCACCTCAGATAATGTAATAATACATTGCCTGAGGTATCCAAGTGGCTGAAGGAACCCGTTTGATAATCGGGTATACTCGAAAGAGTATCGCGGGTTCGAATCCCGTCCTCTCCGCTAAATATGGGGGCTTAGGTCCCCTTTCGGATTTTTAGAGTATAGTGGCTCCGCCATCAAAACCCACTGGTTTAAAAAGGGTATCATCCAGCTTATTTCAAAACCAAGTACCTAAATCCAACCCCGACCCGGACTCGAACTACAGCCAGAACACTTTCCATCAGCCAGTTAACTGATTAACCAGAAGAAAATCCGGATATTTTGCCTTTTTCAGAAAATAATGTATCTAAAAATTTTTTGTAGGATACTGGAATGAGCTAATCCTTGTCTATCATAGAATACGAAAGGGTTAAAAATGAAAAAGTCCCGTAAAAACGGGACTTAGTCGACTTTGGCTCCCCGACCTGGACTCGAACCAGGGACCTAATGATTAACAGTCATTCGCTCTAACCAGCTGAGCTATCGGGGAAGATAGTATTCAGGTTTTTTGAGGGCGCAAAGGTAATAATTAATTTTGAATGTTGAGTGTAGAATGTTGAATTTGGGAAGATTTTTTTTGGGGGATGGTATTTCATGTTGATCCGGGCAGAATCTTCCGGGTTGAAGATCCGGCTACACTCAGGCAGGCCTGGCCTCAAACTTTAACATCTTCTTAACAATATTCCGGATATGTTTACTTGACTCGTATGCCGGCGTATCGATACTTTTGCGGCCGTTTTAAAAATATACTTTGTTAACTATGAAAAAGAACTCACCGGCTTTTATTTTTTTTCTGATCATCAGCTCTGTCTTTATCTTCAGTTCTTGCGACAAGATCAACGACATTATCGATCCCGAAACGGAAACGGAGAAAGTTACCCGGATCTTCGTAGAGGGCAGCCCATGGCATGTTGATACATTAACCTATAAGGAAGACTTTTTAAGCGGCAGTCAGAGCGTCGTTACATACGATACCTCCTATTTCAATTACGGGACCCTGGAATTCACCGATCCTGATGCTTCAGAAAATCCGGGTTACAACTGCGGCTACATGATCCACCGCTATTCGGAGAACGGGCAGGCCAAAATAGATTCTATGGCATGGGCCCCGTATAACCATAACTCCGGATCGGATAATCACATCACCATCTTCATCCATGATCAGAATTCCATTGATTTTGTCGTCGGGGCATGGGATATGTACCTCGATAAAATAATCATCGGCGAAAATAAGGTTAAGGTGGAAGGCTGGCGAAGGGAAAATGCCGGAGGTACCTCCGGCGGGATCTATGGAAATTTCAGGGGTTATACCTTAAGCCGTGATTAATTCGGATCAGCTTTCGGATTGTGCTAATCCGAAAGCTCTCCGAACTTCCCGCTGTAATAGTCGTTGTATGCCTGCTTGATCTCATCCGGGGTGTTCATCACAAACGGGCCGTGGGCCGCAATGGGCTCGTGAAACGGCTCGCCGCTCATGATCAGCACAATGCTGTTTTCCAGCGCTTTAACGGTGAATTCATCCCCTTCATTCTCAAACAGCACGAAATGATCCGAAGGAACTTTTTCCTCTTCATTGATAAGGATGCTTCCTTCTATCACCACTAAAGCGGTGTTGTATGAAGAAGGAAACTCAAAACCGGCTTTACCGCCCTTGTTCAGCCTGGCGTTGATCAGGTGGACAGGGGAGAAGGTGCTGGCCGGTCCGGGGGTTCCGTGGTATGATCCGGCTATGATCTCGATAGTGCCGGCACGGTCAGGCAACTCCACCTTGCCCATGCTCTCACGGGTGATGGGCTGATATTTCGGCTCCGACATCTTATCTTTCGCTGGCAGGTTCACCCAGAGCTGGACCATATGGAAATCGCCTCCTTTCCGGCTCCACTCTTTTTCGTGGTACTCTTTGTGCAGCACCCCGGATGCGGCCGTCATCCACTGCACATCGCCTTCACCGATGATGCCGCCTCCGCCGCTGCTGTCGTGGTGCGCCACGCGGCCTTTGTAGGCGATCGTCACCGTTTCAAAGCCCCTGTGGGGATGGACGCCAACCCCTTTCGGCTTATCGGTCGGAGGGTAGTGGTATTTCGAGTGATAGTCAAGCAGGATGAAAGGATTCATCCGCTCCATGCTGAGACGGTAACGGCCGGGCACAAAATTGTGCACCCGGAACCCGTCGCCCACCCAGTGTGGTTCGGGCGGCTGCATGATCAGTTCAACCTTTCTGATGTTCATTTCTTAAGTACTTTAATATCAAATTATCGTATGAGAATCTTTTCTGTAACTTAAACAATCAACATGTTGAAAGGTTTAATCCGGGATAGCTTTCATACTAATCTTCCGCATACCACCGGATCTTTTGAGAGGCCTTCATGATGATCGCCAGGATCAGGAACAGTCCGATACTTCCGGCCAGCAGGGCATAATCCTGAAGCTGGAGAATCGCGAACAGGAACAGGTAGAGGCCCGATTGCAGCAGGGTAACCCAGGCCAGGGTCTGTTTATTACGGACCAGGTTGTAGCTGTACCAGGAGATCAGCGCCGTAACGGCCAAAGCCGATACAAGGTAGGCCAGGTTGAACCCGATCTGTTCGCCGATGGAGGTCAGCAGGATGTAAAACAGCAGCAAGGCAAATGCGACCAGGGAGTACTGAAATGGATGGATGCGGGTCTTGCTTTTGATTTCTATAAAGAGGAAGATGATGAAATTGAGCGCTATGAACAGGATGGCATATTTGGCCGAGCGCATCGATTTCTGGTAATGATCGACCGGGATGAGAAGTTCAACGCCAAACGAAGCTTCAGTCGTGCTGTATTTCCGGTCTGTCCATTGCTGGGGGAAATTCCGGTTGAGGTGGGTCACGAGCCAGTCGGCCGTGAATCCGTCGTCGGTAACTATACGGTTTGACGGAAGAAATTCACCGGTGAAGCCGGGCTGCGACCAGTCGGATTGGAGAGAAACGGAGGAAGATTTACCCAGGGCTTCCACCGAAAGGTTCTCCGAGCCGTTTAAAACCAGCTCGATTTCAAATGTTACCGGATTATTCAGGTCTGAAGACCCAGCCCTGACGGTGATCCCCGAGCTAAAAAGGTCGGTGTCGGCCACGCCCGGCTCGACGGAGGCGCTTTGGCCGTTGATCACCGGCACCGGGAGGTTCCTGATGCCCCGCATATCCGAGACGCCGATGGTGAAGTAGGCAGCTCCCCAGTTAAATACCGGATTTTCGAGGTCCAGCTGTGAAAGGTCGGGTTTGGCAAAGGTCCCTTTCAGCGCCAGGGTTCCCTGGTAGACCACTACCCTGTAGATTCCGCGTTTCCGTGTTTCTGGTAATAAGGTGCCGATTGTTTCCAGCGTTTCGGGTAAAAAGTGCGCCACTCCCTGCCTGATGCTGGTCACCGGGTCGGAATTTCCCGGGATGGTTGCCGTAAAGGGCACATTCAGAACCGGTCCGGCTACAACCTGTTTTCCGCCCCAGTGTGCATAGAGTTCTTTTTTTACTTTTTCACTGAGGGACATTCGTTCGCTGATGATTTCCTGTATCAGGAAGGAGGGGATCAGCAGCAGCAAAGCCAGGACCGACACGATGATCATTTTGACGCTGTAACTGTTCATGAACTGTGTGATGTTTTTTGTTTCCATATTTATAGAATTAAGAAAGTACTTTGTATTACAAAGTGAATGATTAAAAAAAATTATCTGTTTTTAATGAGTTTTTCGAGAGCAGCCAGGTGCTGGCGGAAGAGGTACCGGCCGTGCATCGTGGCTTTATAGGTGGTGTTCGGTTTGCGGCCGATGAATTGTTTGGAGATGCCGATGATTTCCTGTTGTTCCAGGGCTTTCAGGTGGCTGGCCAGGTTCCCGTCGGTCACGCCGAGCAGTTCCTTCAGCTCGTTGAACGTCAGGGTTTCGTTGACCATGAGGGCCGACATGATCCCGAGCCTGATGCGGCTTTCAAATACTTTCTGAAGGTTCGCAATTGAATTTTTCACTGGTTTTATTTCTTATTTGTTCCGGGTTCCGGGTTCCAGGTTCCAGGTTCCAGGTTCCAATTTTCTAATTTCTAATTTCAAGTTTCTATATCCTCCACCCGCTCATACCTGAGATACATCACTGCGCCGTAAATGATGTGCATCAGGCCAAAACCGGCTGTCCAGAATATCAGCCCGTAACCGGTGAAGATGGCGGCTAGGATGCCGAGCCCGATCTGTGTAAGTCCCAGGTAATGGATCTCGCCAAAGGTGAACTTCCCGGCATTGACCAGCGCCAGCCCGTAGAAGATCAGCATGGCCGGCACCACCAGTTCGATGTTGCCACGGTAAGCCAGGATCAGTATGAAGATTCCGCCGGTGAAAAGCGGGATCGTCAGATGGAGGATCAGCCTTTTAGTGGAAACGGTCCACAGGTTGGTTCCTGCTTTCATGGCCTTTCTCCGGGAAAAGTAAGCCGCACCCAGCAGCGCCGCTGCCAGGACCAGCAGAGCATCAAGAATAAGGTAATTCCGCATTGAGAATGAATGTGTTACACCTGCGCTGTGCCAGTATTCATCGTAACGGATGTTTCCGGAGTCCAGGATGAACAACCAGGCAATCGCCGCCCCGGCCAGTGCGCAGGCACCGGCAAAGATGCCGGATAACCCGCTCAGCGATAAGAACCGTGACGACCGTTCCATGATGTCCCGGATCGCCTGGAGATCGTCGCCGGGATTTGTTGAATTGTTTTTCATTTAGAAAGTACTTTGAGATGCAAAGTTATAATAAAAAGGAAAACGATGGTCGATTTTCAATTTGAGATCTTTTTTTTTTTGAGATTCGAGATTTGGAATTTGTTTGGATTTTGGTGCCTGGAATTTGGAATTTGTTTGGTCTTGGGTACTCGGGATGGTGCCTGGAACTTGGAATTTTACGTCGGCGGGTGCAGACGCTGCTGAAACCACTTCCTGACCGATTCCATGGTTTTGCGCTGGTAGGGAGGGGCGGTACGGCGGCAGGTCGACCTTTCGGGGCTGTTCTCCGGAGCTCCCCAGCGGATCTCGGGGCAATCGTTCGGGTTGTAAGCCATCTCAAACGCGTCTTTGCGAAGCAGGATCTCGGCCACGGTGAGCTCCTGCATCGAGCCATCCGAGCGGGTATAGCTAACGGTCTGCCCGGCCACTTTTTTCTCCAGCATCGACCGGAGGCTCTGCCGGGTCTCTTCGGCTGTTTTCCGCCCGGAGATCTTGAAGTCCTGCGGGAAAGCGGCCACCCTGTCAGGGAATCCCAGCACGGCATCCATAGCGATCAGCAACCGGAGATCGCGGTTCGGGGTGGAGTAGTCTTCCCAGGGGCCGCCCGCCAGGAAGACGCCGTTGGCGCCCGAAGGCATGGAGATGACCGTCCCGGTGTGCGCTTTCATATACGCTTCGCCGTTGGCAACCGACTTGACCCGCACCAGCAACTGCTCATGCAGCGCGTTCACCAGGTCGTCAAGCGCCTCTTCGGGATCGAGCGGCTCGGGATTGATGAGCCGTTCCATGGCCAGGTAAAAGTCGTCGCGGTTCATCTGGCGCTGGTTGAGCGAGTAAGGAACATACCCGGAAGCGGCAGTCAGCGCATCGTTAGTTACCAGTGCCGGTTTTCCGTTTTCGACCGAAATTGGCCGGAAAGCTTTGAACCCGGGTTCTCCGATCACGTCGGTGGTATTGAACAGAAAGTTCCCTTTCCAGAAGCGTTTGATGGCAATGGTGTTGTCGGGTTGGGCATCGACGGCCAGCAGCAGGCCGGGCGCATCTTTTGTCTGCGGCAGCCAGCTCACGATAGTCAGCGTATGGCCGTAAGGATCGGCGAAGACCGTCCCGGGACGGAGCGCATCCCGCGTCAGCGGAACAGGATAATAGTCGGAGTTTTCGTTGTCGAGGGCTGTGCGTGCGGTGCCGGAGTGGACGCCGTCCATGATCCGCCGGGCAAAGGCATTGAAAGCCTGCACGGGGTCGCTCCGGGAGGAGGAGGATGAATTGGTGATCCAGGCGCCGGTGGATGGGCTTTTCCCGAGCCAGCCCCTGTCGCACACATGGTAGCCGAACGGCAGGCCAAGCTTCCAGGCAAAATAGGCCCGCAGGAAGAAGGGATTGTCGGCGCAGTCGGGCTCCATGATCACTTTGCTTTTACTGCCGGGGTCATCCTCGGCAAGGCCGAGGTAGTTATGGAGAAAGTTCCTGGCAGGGTCCTGGGTCACTTCGTGCAGCGACGGCCAGGAGGATTGTTCGTCGCATCCCTGGAAAAGGGCATTGATCCATGCCGAATAGAGGGTTTCCATGGCGCTGTCCCAGCCGCGGGTGGTTCTCCAGACTTTACCTTCGCGGGAGGCCTGGCTGGGTTGTGCCACTGAAAATTCCACCGAGCAAACCGCATTATTCCTGACCAACAGTGTAGCCTTATAATTTCCTTCGGGTAAAGCAGAGAATTCATCAAGACGCCAGAAAGTGGAATTACGGGACGCCATCCCTTGGGACGCCATCCCACCCGTAATCTTGATCGTGGCTTTGTGTAAACTTGGCCCTCCGGTGGCCAGGATGCGGAAAGGCTGGCCGGGGGAGGGATTTTCGGGGATGACCAGCAGGGTATAGACCGGGGAGGAATCATCGGACTCCTCAGTTTCTGCTTCCTGGCCAGATTTTTCGCCAGAAACCGGCCCCTGTTTTCCTCTTTGGTTTGTTTCACAGGCTGTCAGGATTAAGAAAATCAGTATTATCAGCACGATAAGCAACTGATTAATGTTGAACTGGCAGGCTTTGGATATGAATGACATCAGGAGTATTTAGGGTTTACAATTAACTGTTTGCTATTCCATATATCTAAGATTATTTAGAATCTGATTCGTGCAGATTTGTTGTATTTGTGTTTATTCGTGTTCTATTAATGGAACGCTGATGACACGAATTATGACGAATGAACGCGAACGAGATCAGGCTCAATTTTATATTTTGCACTTTAAATTTTTAATTTTTAAATGTACCATGGGTGGCTCCTTGCCTTTGTAATCCCTTCTGAATCCAGTGCCGTCAAAATCCGGCGTGCAGCCACAAAGTTCCGGTTCGGGTCGTGTTTCGGATCACCGGGGATGATGCTGCTGATGTGGACGCGCCCGGAGGAGTGGATGAAGTCGCCGTTGCCGAGGTGTATGCCTACGTGTCCGGGACGTTCCGCCGAGCTGCCGAAGAACAGCAGGTCGCCTGATTCGAGGTTTTCCAGCCGGCCGATATCGACCGGTTCGCCGTATTTTGCCTGCTGCGAGGCGTCGCGTGCCAGGATGATGCCCCGGGTGTAGAACATCAGCTTGGTAAAGCCGGAGCAATCGACCGCCTTGGTGGAAGCTCCGCCCCAGAGGTAGGGGAATCCCATCATCCGTTTCGCTATGGCTATGACCGGCTCAGCATCCGGTTTCAGTGATATCCATTCTTCAAACGAAATACATTCCGACTTCAGAACGAAGCCTTCACGACCATCAGGCAGCTTTATCCTCAAAAAACCAATACTATCTTCCAGGACTTCAAACAGATCACCTAAAACAATATCAGTAACAATTTCATTATCAATATCAGGACCGGGAGAGCTGAATGCCAGGCCGAAAATGCGGTTGTAAAAACAGCGATTTGACTTTTTCCAGGCTTCATGTTCCTTTTCCGTTTGAAGAACCAGTCCTTTGGCGTCGAGCCAGCCGGAGTAGCCTTCCGGTGTTTCAACCCGGTAGAATTTATCCTTAAATTCAGATACTTTAAGCGGTGTTCCCATCATGACCTGGGAGACCAGCTCGGAGGTGTGGTCCGCGATGGCACGCAGGTTGGAAACGGAGAGGGAGGCGAGGGCCCAGGGAGTTATTAAAGTTGATTCAATCATTTTGCAAAGGTGTGGATTTTTGACTAAGTAGGTTCCCGACTTTTTTATTTACTACCCTTTCTTATTAGATAATCAGAAACTTTGTACCCACCGGCTTTTTTTGAACCTTCATATTCAACTGCTCCTATTTCCTTTAGAAAAGCAACATATCTTTCAACTGTTTTCACGGGTCTTCCAAGTTCATCAGCAATCTGAGCAACCTTTAGATTACCTTTCTTTATTAACATCTCAATAACTTTTAAATAAACATCTTTTAATCCCTCAGTTATTCCCTCAGTTATTCCCTCAGTAATAGCCTTATGTAAAAGATCATTTAATCCCTCACTTATTCCCTCACTTATTCCCTCAGTGGCATTAAAAGGAACTCTCAATCCTGGAAAAGTAACTTGAATAGTCTTCGCATCAGTCCTCCAAAAAGGTTTTGCAATACCAGCATTATAGCAATCTTTGATCATCTTTTCAGGTCCCCTGCCAATCAGCTCGATCCATTGCCTTAAGTAAAAGATATGAGCAATTTTAGGATTAAAAGGGATGGAAGTGTGCTCGGAAAGAAGCGTCTCAACAGACCAACCCTCAGGAAGGCTGCCATTGTTACTTATTGTCAATTTATCAGGGAAAATATTAATAAATACCAGACCGGAATAAAATGAATAGTCCCTGTGAATAAAGGCATTAATGATTGCTTCCCGAATAGCCTGGCGAGGATAGCGCAATTTATCTGCTCTTTGCCAGGCGTCAGAACTGAAGGAACTGCTTATACCGTAGGCAAGATCAAAAAAATCAGTAATATCAGACACATTTCTGAATAAGTTCTTTTCGAAGTATCTGTCATAAAGAATCTGATCTCCTGCCTTGTCAGTTTTAAAAACTGACAACCTTACACGAATTTGCGGAAAGAATTTAACAGGCTCTTTTCCAAACAACAGAATAGCAGCATGGGTTAAATCACCATTCTTATAAAGATTATATTTGGCCAGAAAAGCAAGAGGATCATCAGATAAATCCACAATTTGACCTGACTCTTTAATATCCTTCACGCAACTTTTGACATCTGAAAGTTCAAGATCATCCATTGATGCTTCCAACAAAGGACGCAATTCCCAATGCGTGTACCTTGTATCTTTTCCATGGATAAGATCCGCTAATTGCCGGGAAGTGGCCCTGACTGTTGCCGGGCCTTCCCGAAAATAAATATTCCCTTTGAAAATATAAGGCGGATGAATCCCTTCCCAAACACTGATAGCAATCAGATTCTTATTTCCGACTTTTTCCAGATTTAACGACACTGCAGGCTCTGGCAATAGTTCCGTAAAAAGCAAAGATTTTAGTTTCTTTAATTCAGATTGTGCATTTTTGACACCCAAAATGTTTTTTTGTTCGTCAATGCCAATGATTAATTGCCCGCCCTTGGTATTAAGTAAGCCGCAAATGATACGACCGATCTGGATTTCATCAACCTGAGGTACAAAATCCAATTGAACTGATTCGCCTTTCTCGAGAGCTGACGCAATATATTGATTCGCTATTTTCATAATTGTTTCATTTTGTCGATAATATCCATAACCCGTAACTTATCAGAGAACTGAGTTTTGATGATCTTCTTGATATCATCAAACTCAAGATATTCATCGGTCCAATGACCAATTCTCTGTTCAGGAGGAACACCATTCTGGATGGTATCATTGTATAAATCGATCAGACGGATATCGTCAAATATTTTTAACGGTTTAAACTTAAAGTCCTTTTTTGGACCTCCGGCTTTGTTATACATAAACTGTTTGAGCAACTCTCTTGCAACACGGACATCGCGATGAACCACAAACCAATGAGGTTTTTTGATTTCTATAGCCAGTTTCATCTCCTCATGCGTGATGGAGGTTCCTCCTATCTTACCGGAACCATAAAAAGGACGGATAATTCCAAATACACAATCAGCATTTCTGACTGCATCAAGGCAGTTTTCTTTATTCGATTTTGCAGGATTGACAGGCATTGTCTTGTAGTGTGAATTGACAGGCCGGTATTCCAATTCTTCAAACAAAGCGCAGGTCCATTTCAACTGGTCTTCAAAACCATAAACCGTTGAAGCAATCATGATCTCTATTTTTCCGTCTGCTGTCATGCGTTATCCATTGATCTTTTCATTATTCTGTTTCCGCCTCCTCATTTAACTCAACATTCAATTCCTCTTCTTTCGCCTCTACTTCTTCTGCTTCCACTTCCTCCATCGCCTCAATGCCATAGAACCGGTTTACCATTTCGTCAATCTCTGCTTCGATAGGTTTTAGACGGGCATTCATGGCTGAACGGTCTATCTCCCCGGCAAAGTAGGATTTCTTGATGGCTAAACAGGCGTCATGTTCCTGTTTTATAGTTATTTTTCATGCTCTTCCTTCAATAATATTTATTTCATCTATCGTTAAAAGCTTAAGCAAAGAAGCGCTGATTGGGTGTTTAGGATCTGAAAGCTCCTTGTATACTCTATCAATGATTCTCAAATTCTTTTCGTCTTGTCCGTCTTCCAATTCCGGTATTTCGTTCAAATATTTTAACACCTCTACCCCACCGGCTTTTATTTCTTCGGGTAAATACAATTCATAAACCATTGCATCCATCAGGCGTTCAAAAAAATAGGAATCCTTTTCATAATTTCTAAGGAGCAGTATAGCATCTATGGTATTCGAAAATATCTTTTGAAAATCCTTTGAAGGTAATTTAATTGGCATTAGTTCAAGATCTGTCATTAATATTTGTGGAAATCCTTGCTGATTAGTTATGAACATTTCCTTATTGTAGTAATCAAGCAATTTTGAATTAAGCAATCCTAAAATAACTTTGGTTGTAATCTTTTCATTTATACTCCAACAAGAGTATATGGTACTTTCGGTGAGAGCTCTTTCATTAAGATAAGCGCAACATAGGGTATTGCCAGTTCGTCTGATCAAAATGCGTGGAAACTTCTTATGCTTGTCAAGTTTTTTAGTACCACCAACAATTATTAGATCCGAATAATTTGTATAAAACTTAGAATTGATTTTCCATTTAGTAATATTTTTACCTAATAAAAAGACATCTTTCTTTCCTGTTGGATTCTCTGAAATAACGGCATCTCTGTTTTGAATAACCATCCCTTTGAAAACTACTGATATTTCTTTCAATTGTGCTGTACCAATTTCGATTTTTGAAGTTATCTCATTATTCCTTTCTTTCGTCTCAATTAAGTTATATTCTTTATCGAAATGATATTTCATGGGAACACCATTTTCGTCTTTTGAAAAAAGAAAGATCAAATTTCCAGTAATGGCATTTTCAAAAACATAATCTGAGAATGTGACGATTAGTTTAACATGCCCAATATTATTTATCTCTTTGACACATGCAGCATAACTTCTTGTCTTAAAAAGCCCTTCAGGAATAATAAAGGAAAGCGTCGAATAGGCAGATAATAATTTTAAATTTTTTTCAATAAATAACGTAAAGAGATTCTTTGAGGAAGAGCCTTGAAACGATTTATAATCATTATTATAATAGTCCAACTCTTTTTTGATGGTATTATTTTTAGTTAATACCTTATAAGGTGGATTCCCAATCACCACATCAAACCCTTCTTTCACATCGCTACCAAACATCCATTCGGGTTCAAACCAATCAGCAAAGTGGTTCTGGTCGTAAGGATCGAAAGAGGCAATATTCACCGCGTTGCCTTTGGTATGGCCGATCTTTACAAGTAATTCACTGATTTCTTTCCGAAGCTTTTTATCTTCTGCTTGATAGAAAAGTTTATCTTTCCTGATCCTGGCACTGAAATATTTATGCCTGATGTCTTTCAGTTGATCACTTTTTTCCTTGATCAGATTAAGCGTATCCTGGATGAAGATATCGCCGGTCTTTAACTGGGGTTTTTCCAATCCAATCAATGTATTGGCTGCAACAAACTTTGTTTCCAGATTGGGCAGGGAGCGAAAGCCTAAATTCTCTTTTTGGCTGTCTTTATCCTGATCAATTATCAGTGAGATGAAAAATCGTAATTTAGAAATCTGAACAGCAATGGGTTGAATGTCGATGCCGTAAATGCAGTTCTCAATCAGGTAAAGCTTACGTGCGTAATCATCAAAGTTATTTTTGCTTTCGAAAATCTCTTCCACTTCCTGCAATCGATCCTCGACCGCTTGAGTGGCTCTTTCCCTGACTGCCTGGTCGCTCAGGCCTTCAATGGCTTTCTTGTCTTTTTCAAGTTCCTTAATTTGGGCGCCAATGATCTTTTCCCTTTGCTGAGTTTTCCATTTTTTGTTGCCAGGGTCAAGCTTTTTCAATAGATGGACCATTTTATGCAACACTCCCATTGGAAAGGCTCCTGAGCCACAAGCCGGATCAAGAATTTTGGCATTGTTCAGGGCCTTGATGAGGTCATCGGATTCATCTGAATCAAATGGATTGCCATCCTCTTGATAAGAAATCAAATTTCTTAACCGCTCGTTTAGGTCTTCGGATTTTACACCGGTGTTTTGTTTTAAATATTCAATCAATGATTCGTCAACCATATAATTGACGATTTCCCGGGGTGTGTAAAAACTGCCGGTTTGTTTACGGGCAGTCGTTTTGGTTTCGGGATTGTAGCTGGCCAACAGGTTTTCAAATACTTTCCCAAGCAATTCAGGGTCAAGGGCTATTTCTTCCTCTAACGGGGTATTTTCTGCTACTGTAAATTTGTAGTTATCAAGAATATAAATCAGTCCTTTGACCTTTCGTTTAATTGCTTTTTTTGCTTCAGGATCAAAGTATTGAGTCAAATCAACGTCGGTTTCTTCTCCAAAAAATAAGAAGTCGGGTATTACAGCCTGTTTTTCACCAATCCGGGTAAATCCATCCGTAAATAACTGATCTTTCTTTCCTTTTTCAAGCTTCTCTTCATCAAACTTATCCAGGCAATCAAATAGCCCTCCATTCAGGAAAGGGATATCTTTAAAGAGTTCAAGTATTTCCTTTTTTGAGATAGTAAACTTTTCAGGATAACGATATTTTGTTTTAATACCCTGATCCTCTTTATTATAGCCATTATGATCATCTGCGAAATCCCTTTCTCCCATTTTCTGGTTTAGTGTTGCAAAAAAGAGATTTTGAAGGATTGCTTTATAATAATCGTTGGAGCTATCTTCCTTCAGAAAATCCTTAAGAATATTTTTAAGATAATTCTTATTAAACAAGGAGGACGGGACGAGTTGTTTTTCCTTTATAAACCAGATGAAAATTACCCGTGTAATAAGCCGGATCAGGTTAGTTGAGTTACGCTTTTCCTGGTTCTTTTCAAGGTCATCCGGAAACTGAACTTCATCCATCGCCCAGAAATACCAATTGGCCAATTCCTGGAAGAATCTTTTGTTGAGGATATTTACATCCAGGACATCCAACCATTGTGTATGTAACTGGGCATAATTATTCACTCCAGCCGGTCTTACGAGGTCAAGAAGGATGCGCTGATGACCCGCATGCATGTTTTTAGTATGAATATCCCTGAGAATGATCACTTTCCCCACCTTCTCTCCCTGTCGCCAATTCTGCAAGTATTTGAACCGTTCGCTGATGGCAATGGAGATTACGGTTTCATTTTCAATGGTGTATTTAAAAACCAACGCCACCGGCATTTTCTGGCTGATGCGGTTGAAAGCGCGGGTGATATCAGATATTTCGGTTCGGGTGGGTTGTTTTGCCAGTTCAAGCGCAAACAGCATCAATCCTTCATAGCGCCGGTCGGCCTGATCCAGTGCCTGGCCAACGCTGTAATTAACATCAAACATTCCGGTAGCCCGAAAAACCGAATCATCAATGAGACCTATAAAATAAGCTGCCCTGATGGCATTAAAGGTATCATTGTCCTTGTAAAAATCTTTCAGCAGATCCCTGGCAGCAAGCGCTTCAGCCGTATTGGAATTGAGCTTGATGCCGAGTTGCTGAAACAATTGTGTTGATGCATCAAAAAGATTGGCTGTATTGAAAAGTTCAAGGTTCATTTTTAAAGAATTTTCGTTTTTCGGCTGCCTGTAGTATTGCCATTTGTTGAATGGCTGTCTCGTTCAATTTGATCAGGCGTTCTTTTTGCGATATATTTTCACTGATGAACAGCGCGTTCAGGTTTTCCAGATTTGATAAGCAAATCAGCTCGTTGATACATGCGTAATCCCTGATATTGCCCTTTAAACCCGGATTAGCGTCACGCCATTGCCTGGCAGTCATTCCAAACAGAACAACATTTAATACATCGGCTTCACTGGCATAGATCATAGAAGTCTGTTCAGGAGTCAATGCTGCCGGCAAAAGGTTTTGTTTTATTGCATCAGTATGGATATGATAGTTGAGTTTTGCCAGTTCACGTTTTGCCGACCAGCCGATCTGTTTTTGTTCCTCTTCCTTAAGACGTTGAAACTCATTGATTAAATATAGCTTAAATGGCACGCTGATGGCTGAACCAAATTCAAAAGCAATATCTTTATGTGCATACGTCCCACCATACTTACCCTTTTTTACAAGAATTCCAATGGCATTGGTCTTTTCAATCCATTCCGAAACACTTAAAACGAAGCTTGGCAGACCGGCCTGAGATTTAAAGTGGTCGAATTCGACCACTTTAAAAACCGGATTATGGATAAGTTCCCATGTTCCCAGAAACTCAAGCGTATAACGACTTCGCAGCCAATTTTTAATAATATCTGCAGCACGGCTAACGCTTTCTTTTGCATTGGCCATGTCAGTCAATGAAATGTAATCTTTGTCATCAAATGATATAACGGATATTTCATTGCCTTTTACAACAATCTTTGCCATGAAAAACATCATTTATTAGATATAACAAACCAATTGATCAAATCGAAATTCCCGGGCTTAAACTTGTCTTCCAGTTTTTTTTGTTCGGCTGAAATTTTCCTGCCGGCCAGATCACCGGAAAATAAATCCTGTATTTGATTTACTGCGACAGGCGCCGCCTGTGCCTTTACCCAACGGGAAACCGCTTGCGATAATTGTTTAATCATTTCATCGTCAGCATGTTCAACTTCTTTTGGCACATATCGGACTTCAAGCTTATGATGCCTGAGCAAGGCAAGTATTTCCTGGGTATTCGTTAGAACGACACCTTTGGATGGATGATCAAGGGGTTGATGCAACAATAATATTTCCCTGTAAACATGATTTGGCGCTTCATCGGGCCGGTTGGGGTAACCCAAAACAGCAACAACACTGTTTGGGATCTCTTTCCATTTACGATTGGGTCTGAACTTAAATCCGGTATAAACGCCATTGGGTATTTTCTTGAAGAATTCTTCATTCTTTTTGAAAAATTCGAACAATTCCTGCCTGAATTGCTCCATGGAAAGGTCGTTCAGGCCCAGGGTCTCATCATTGGTCTCAATATCATCCCAGGTTACCTGGAGCTGATCGAGCATTTTTTGCGCCTGTTTCGGCAGTAAAGGATTATCCTCAATCATCTTCTCAAACTCGGGTGTAAGCTTATCGTCAAGCTCTGTCCCAACAACACTCATAAGCGCCATACGGTTTTCAACCCTTGATTTCAGCCTCAGATAATCTTCGTAGTTCTTGCCCGGCCAGAAGTTGATTCCTTTTACTCTCTTATTCGGAGAACCGAGACGGTCAATACGGCCCATTCTTTGGATCAGGCGGACGGGATTCCAGTGGATGTCATAATTTACAACTGTATCGCAGTCTTGCAAGTTTTGTCCTTCACTTAAGCAATCGGTAGCAATTAACACATCAACAGGAGAAGTGAGCTTCTGCCATGTTTTTTTATCCAATTTTTCTATTAATTCCAGCCATTTGCTGTAATGGACTTTCCATTTGTCTCCTTCCCTGTACTCAGGTCCAAGGCCTGCTTTTTCATATAGTTCACTCCAGTCTGTTTCATTGTAAAGCTTGGTAAAAGGTGCGAACCGCTCAAGGATTTCTTCGAATTTTGCACCGGAATAACCATCATCAGTTTCACTTATGGAACCCGAAACATAGGCCAGGTTTTGAATTCCCTGTTTTTTCAATTCATGGAACAGAAAAATGGCCGTATCTTTAAAAACGGTGAATATCAGAACCTTTTTATTCTTTCCTTTTTGCTTGGTTTTGATATGTTCAACAAGCCTGTCAAGTTTTGGATCATTCGTCTTGTGCTCATTGAATTCCTGCTCAAAAAGATCGAGGTTCTCTTTTAGTTTCTGCAACTTGGCAATATCTGCCGTCAGGTGTTTTTTAAAAACATCAATATTAGTTATCGCGGATAACGGAACAGGATTCTTTTTACCCAGGGTGATCGGTTCTTCGTCTTCTCCTTCAATTTCATCGGATACTTCCTCAATGTCTTCCTGATCTTCAACAGAAAAATCAATATCAATTGTTTCCTCCTGTTTTGTATGGATGTACTTTTCTACTTTTTCAAGTGCATGTGAATGATGTTTGAGAATATTTTCAACGGTAATTTTAAATGAATACCAGCTTGACTCCAATCTTTTAATCAACAGGATATACATCATTTTAACCAGGAACTTCTCACGCTGTTTCGGATTTTCCAGAACACTTTCGATTACCATGGTGATATATTCAGAAGGCCGGTACGCTGTCAGGTTAATGCGGAGCGCATTGAGAATGTCATCGAAAGATTCCAGGCTGCCAATTTTCTCGGGAGTAATATATTCATTAACAGGAGAATCTTTCTTAGGGAAATTCATTTCACCGAACTCACCTTCAATGAGTTTTCTTGTTCGGGCAACAATCAAAGCGTCTGTCAGTTTTTCAAACTTAACAGGCAAACGATTGATAAAATCAGCAATCTTTCGATGATCCTGGCTGGTCCATTCCGCAAAGTCTTTTTGTGCATTTTTAAAAATGCTTTCCAAACTTTCAATTTCCAGTTCGGTATCTTTAAAACCATCATCCATTCCCTTCGTCATCAGCTTAAACTGATTCCTGATATCCAGGAGTTTATTGTTGATCGGTGTGGCCGAAAGATGTAAAACTTTGACATCCCGCTTCGTCCGCTCAGGCAGTAAAACATGATCAATAAGATATTTATAACGCGAGGATTTGTCATTTCTAAGATTATGGCTCTCGTCGATAACAAGGAGCAATTTCTGTTTCCTCTGGATTTTGGTTAAAGTAAGATCGTAATAATAATTGATATTCAATCGGTCATTTTGTAAATCAGTATGGTTCCTGACTGCGTATTCAATTTCATCTTTATCAAATCTGGAACCATTACCGGACTGGTATTTTTCCCAATTATTCCTCAATTTTTTAGGGCATAATAAAACCACCGTATAGCCTTTTGTTTCAAAATATTTCATTACAGCAAGGGCTGTCCAGGTTTTCCCTAAACCAACGGCATCAGCTAAAACAGCGCCGTTAAATTTCTGAAGCATCTTGATCAGGCTGATCGCGCCTTTTTGCTGATAAGGATATAAAGTTTTATAAATAATTGTTTCTTCCAGATGGGCAATCTCTCTTTTAAATTCCGAATCGGCAGAAAGGGCAAGTAAATCATCCTTGAATAACTCATAAAGGACTTTGTAATACAGATCAATCGGGTCCCAGGGTTTCCATAAGTTTGATATCAGTTCAATCAAATATTCTTTAACATCCATCTTCGTTTTATCAGGCAATTCGATTTTATCCTGGGCAATATTGTCCCATTGATGCCTGAACCATTTTTTTATCTCTTTAAAATCATTATCATTACCGGTAGATGCTGTATTCAGCTCAATATTGCTGCTTTCTTTAATTCCGAGGCCCGCATCGGTTAAATTAGAACTTCCAATTATCTTATAGTTTTTTCTTGCGTCCTTATCATTGTATATGTAAGCTTTTGCATGGCAAAAACTCCGCTGAATTGTCTTAACCAGGACCTTCTCCTGCTTAATAAATTCAACGGCTTTTTGCGCTGAAGCACTTAAAGTCAGGGTACTGGAGATGCCCGGGTCACCATTCAGCAAATCGATTACTTTATTGATCTGTGATTCTTCCTGTATCAGGTTTCCCAGGATCAATCTGAATTTTTCAGCCTGATCGACCTCATCTTTCATTAATGCCAGTGCATGTATCGAAAAGAAACCAGTGACTATATCCAATCCACCTTTTTCTGTGTAATTTTTAATATAGTCGAACACTTTAAAGAATTCGCCGTCTTCAGTTTTAGTTTTGTTATCTAACAACATAGCATTCACTTTAAAATGAGATGTAAATATAGCGCTTAATTTTTTCTTTTCAGCAGCAGGTAAACGGGGATGCCGGCCAGGATCAGCGCGGTACCTATAGCGGCTTCCCTAGGCCGGGTGACAATCGTGTTAAAGCACAGGTAGATGCAAAACAGGATATAGATCGCAGGCACCACCGGGTATCCCCAGACTTTGTAAGGACGCGGGGCATCGGGCATCCGGCGGCGCAGGATGATGACGCCAAGCGCGGTGGCGCCATAGAAGATGAAAACAGCAAAGATGATCATGTCGGTGAGCTGGTCGAAGGTGCCGGAGAGAACGAGCACACTGGCCCAGATGCCCTGCCAGAGCAACGAATGGCCGGGGACGTTGGCCCTGTTCAGCTTTGCGATGCGGTTCAGGAAGAGCCGGTCGTTGGCCATGGCGTAATAGGGGCGGGCGCCGGTGAGGATGCTGGCGTTGGTGCAGCCCAGGGTGGTGAGCAGGATGAGCAGGCCGATGAACAGGGCGCCGCCGCTGCCCCAGAAACTGCGGACCGCCTCCACGGCCGCGATCTGGTTGGTAGAGGCATAGATCTGTTCGAGTTGCGGAATCGACAGCAGGGCCATGTACGTCAGGTTGACGAGCAGGTAGATGGCGATCACGATAAAGACGCCGATAATGATCCCCCTGGGTATATTCTTCCGGGCATCTTTGATCTCGCCTCCGACAAACCCGACGGAGACCCAGCCCTGGTAAGCCCAGAACGCGGCAAGCATGGCAGTAAAGAATGAAGAGACCGTCACCGTTCCGGATGTCAGGTCGCTGAAATTCATGAAATTATCCGGAACCGACTTCACATGCAGCAATCCGAAGATCACGATCACAAAAAGACCGGTAAAGACCAGTCCCAGGATATATTTGCTGGTCCGTGCGCCGGTTTTCAATCCGCTGATATTCAAAAAGGTGAGTATTAAGATGAGCAGAATGGCGACCAGTTTGACACCGGAATTTTGAAACGGGTAGAACCAGCCCGCAATGGAAAAGGTTTGCAAAGAAGGGAAGAATTCGGGCAAAGGGACGATGCTGTTCAGCGACTGGGCGAAGACGTAGGCCAGGGAAGAGATCGTGGCGGTCTGGATGACGGCAAAGAGCGACCATCCGTAAAGGAAGGAGAAGAAACGGTTATAGATCTTTTTGAGGTAAACGTAATCCCCGCCGGTATCGGCCAGCAGCCCGGCGACCTCGGCATTGCTCAGTGCGCCGAAAACCGTGATGATCCCGGCGACGATCCAGGCCATCAGGATCCAGACCGAGGAGTTCAGTTCCGCCGCCATCGGGGCGATCTTTTTGTAAACGCCCGATCCGATGATGTTGGCTACAACAAAGATGATAACGTAAGTCAGGCCCAGGGTCCGGACGAGGTGTCGCTGGTTGGTCATAATGGGTGCGATTTAAGTTATATGATTAGTTTTTCACAATTATAATCACCGGATCAGGTATTTCCAGTAATTCTCCGGTGTTATCACATTGAATTCATGTTTGGGATAACTGGCAGCAAATTCTTTAGGTAAACCTGCTTTAGCCATGGGATTCAGCTTGCATTCGAAAGCGAACAGTTTACCGCCGGTCTCTTCAAGATAATCAATCTCTTTGCCCTGATACGTTCGCCAAAAATATCGTTTTGGGAAAATTTCAAGTGACTGTAAATACTTCAACCGCTCTGCAATAAAATAATTTTCCCACAGTCCTTCTCCATCTGTTCTTAATTCAGGAGGATTATAATTAGTAATCAGGCTATTACGAATACCCACATCATAAAAATAGACTTTAAACTTACGGTTAAGCTCTTGTCGCAGATTTCTGCTGAATGAATAAAGACGAAAAATGACAAATGCCTTTTCAAGAATATCGAGATAACGTTCAATTGTCGACCGATTGACCTGAAGGGTAACAGAAAGCTCATTCACCGAGACTTCTGATCCTACTTGTAATGATAACATTTGCAGTAGCTTAACGAGTAACTGGGGCTTTTTAACCGTTTCAAATTCAAAAATATCCTTATAAAGATACTTACCCGTAAGGTTATCCAGTAACAAGATGGCATCGGATTCGGATTTTGCCGCTATTTCAGGATACCAGCCAAAACGGATCGAACTGATCCATCGGAAGGGAAGTTCTTGTGAAGAATAAATTTCGCTAAGTTCCTGATAGGAGAGAGGATATAATATAAACTCAATCGCCCTTCCGGTCAATGGTTCATTTATTTTATTCGAAAGATCGAAACTGCTTGATCCTGTGGCGATAATCTTCAGTTCCGGGACTGTATCGTGA
>Ga0209717_1000893_pt1 | contig 34632 bp, 27 predicted proteins | sample AD_UKC048_MetaG_FD_184418 | JGI IMG/M metagenome (GOLD analysis project Ga0209717, IMG submission 184418) | Active sludge microbial communities of municipal wastewater-treating anaerobic digesters from USA - AD_UKC048_MetaG (SPAdes) (version 2) | ecosystem: Engineered > Bioreactor > Anaerobic >...
AATTAAAATAAATTAAATAATTAATTAAATAAATTAAAATAAATTAAATAATTAATTAAATAAATTAAAATAAATTAAATAATTAATTAAATAATAAATAAATAATAATAAATCAATTAAATTAATTAAATAAATTAAAATAAATTAAATAATTAATTAAATAATAAATAAATAATAATAAATCAATTAAATTAATTAAATAAATTAAAATTAATTAATTAAATAAATAAAAATAAAATAATTAAATAAAAATAAATTAATTAATTAAATATTAAATTATTAAAAATAAAAAAATTAATTAAATAATATAAATAATGTTTTTCAATGGAAAGGAAATGATATTAAATGGAAAAATTTGAACATGAATATGGAGCAGATCAAATACAAGTCTTAGAAGGATTAGAGGCTGTAAGAAAAAGACCAGGTATGTACATTGGAAGTGTTGCTATTAGAGGATTGCATCATCTGGTTTATGAGATTGTTGATAATTGTGTAGATGAAGCTCTTGCAGGATATTGTACGAAAATAAGTATTGCAATAGAACCAGGTAATATCATTTGCGTAGAAGATAATGGAAGAGGAATTCCTGTTGATATTCATGCAAAAACTAAAATATCTGCTGCGGAAACTGTTTATACTGTTTTACATGCTGGTGGAAAATTTGGTGGTGACAGTGGATATAAGGTTTCAGGAGGACTTCACGGTGTTGGAGCATCAGTTGTTAATGCGCTTTCTTCTTGGACAGAAGTTACAATTCAAAGAGAAGGCGGAATTTTTCAGATGAAATTTGAAAAAGGGAAAACAGTAAATAAATTAACAAGAATTGGAGATTCAGAAAAAACTGGAACAAAAGTAAGGTTTTTAGCTGATGATACAATATTTGAGACTCTTCAATATGATTATGAAACACTTGAAACTAGATTTAGAGAAATGGCTTTTTTAAATAAAGGTTTATTTATAAGTATTGAGGATAAAAGAATCGAAACTCCAAAAAAAGCAGAGTTTTGCTATGAAGGAGGATTGATTTCTTTTACAGAATTTTTAAATAGAAGCAAAGAAAAAATTCATGATAAACCAATTTATATAGAAAAAAATGGAGAGGTTCCAGTAGAAATTGCTTTTCAATACACAACAGCATATAGTGAAAATATTTATACATTTGTTAATAATATAAATACAATAGAAGGTGGAACACATTTAGAAGGTTTTAAAAGAGGATTAACAAAATCATTTAATGATTATGCTAAATCACATAATCTTATAAAAGAAAAAGATGGAAATCTTCAAGGTGAAGACATAAGAGAGGGAATAACAGCAGTTGTATCAGTAAAAGTGAAAGATCCTCAATTTGAAGGACAGACAAAAACAAAATTAGGAAACAGTAATGTTTCTGGAATTGTTCAAAGTCTTGTAAATGAGGCATTAACAAATTTTTTAGAAGAAAATCCAAGTATAGCTAGAGCAATATTAGAAAAATGTATAAGTGCATCTAGGGCAAGAGAAGCTGCAAGAAAAGCAAGAGAATTAGTAAGAAGAAAAAATGTTTTAGAATCAACAACTCTTCCAGGTAAATTGGCAGATTGTAGCGAAAAAAATTCAGAACTTTGCGAAATATACTTAGTTGAGGGAGACTCAGCAGGAGGAAGTGCAAAACAAGGAAGAGATAGAAAATTTCAAGCAATTTTACCATTGTGGGGGAAAATGCTAAATGTTGAAAAATCTAGAGCTGATAAAATATATAATAATGAAAAACTACAACCTGTAATTTTAGCAGTTGGAGCCGGAATAGGAAATGATTTTGATATTACAAAAATACGCTATGGAAAAGTTATAATAATGGCTGATGCTGACGTTGATGGAGCTCATATAAGAACTTTATTGTTAACATTTTTCTTTAGATATATGAGACCTTTAGTTGAAAATGGAAATGTTTATATAGCAAATCCACCACTTTACAAATTATATAAAAGAGGTATGCAAGATATTTATTGCTATAGTGATGAAGAAATGGAATTGAAACTTAAAGAAATAGGTAGAGATGGAATAGGAATGCAAAGATATAAAGGTCTTGGAGAAATGAATCCAGAACAATTATGGGAAACGACTATGAATCCAGAATCTAGAATTTTAATTCAGGTAAAAATGGATGATGCAATTAAAGCAGATGAAATATTTACAATATTAATGGGAGATGAAATAGCACCAAGAAGAGAATTTATTGAAAATAATGCTAAATATGTTAAAAATCTAGATATTTAATAAGTTAAAAATAGTATAAAAAAAATTTTTATTAATTAATATCATATATTATTGTATTAAAATTATTATTCTATTTAAATAGAATAAATAATAATAAATATATAATATGAATTAATAATTACAAATTAAAATATTAAAATTTTATATAAATAATAATTAATAGCAGATAGATTATTTCTATCTGCTATTATCATAAAACTAATATTAATCTAGATATATTAACTATTACTATAATAAAAAATAAAATTATATCTATTTTATTTTTAATATTTATAATTAGTCTGACACGAATTAACCTAAATTATTTAAATTAAATCATATTTTTGTTCCATTTTTAAAAACTTAATAAGTTAATAAAAATATTTGTTCAACTAATATTAATCTTATAGCAGTATTATTAACAATTTATAATATTATATACATTTTTTAAAATAAAATAACAAAACAATAAACATAACATTTTTAACAATAAAAAGTTAAAAACATTTTTTGCTTGATATATAAAGGAAAAATGTACTTATAGTATAAAATGAAAATTTTAAATGTCGAATTATGTCGAACGAATTATGTTGACTTTTTTAATGTTTTCTGTAATACTATTATTGTAAAATGAATTATAAATATTTTAGAAAAGGAGGAAATAATAAACAAAGATTTAAAAAGTGTACAAGAATGGATTCAAATAGAAAAAATTAGTGAAAATGGTATAATTAAAATGAAAAATAATAATTATATAAAAATAATTAAAGTTGTTCCTGTTAATTACTATTTAAAATCAGAACTAGAAAAAGAAGCAATATTAAATGCTTATAAAAATTTTCTTAAATCATGTAATTTTAACATGCAGATTTTAATTCAAAGTCAAAAAGAAGATTTATCCACTCACTGTTCTAGTGTAAAAAAGCAATCAAAAAAAGAAACTAATAAAATTTTAGAAGTATCAAAAAACTACTTAAATTATATTCAAGAAATAAATTATACACAAAAGTCTGCAACAAAAAGCTACTATATTATAATAAATGATTATAATAATAAAAAAAATATAGTAAAAGATGAAAATATTATCTTTGATGAATTAAAGGATAAATATTATATTATTAAAGAAAATCTAAGTAGATGTGGAAATAATGTTATAAATATTTCCAATAAAAAAGAAATTAAAAATATTTTATATTCGTTTTTTAATAAAAATATATATAATTTGGAGGTGAAATAATTAAATATAAATAATAAATATATAAACATATTAATAAAATCAAAAAAAAATATAATAAATTATTTTAATAAGATTTCAGATTACAAAAATAAAATACTTAAAAAAAATGAATTTGCTGATTTTAAAAAAGGAGAATTTAAATACAAGGACTATATTTTGCCAGAATATATTAATTTAGAGAATCCAAAGTATTTAGAAGTTAATGATTCATATTATTCTACTATTATGGTAGTAAATTATAGTAGAGAATTTAATGATTTACTTTTAAAAACAATAATTGATTCAAATATTGATATAAATATTTCTATGTTTTATGAAAAGCAAGATACATATAAGACAATTAGGGATTTAACTTACCATATTGGTAATGTAGGAGTCAATTTAAAAAATATAGGAGAAAATAGAGAAGATTCTGAGATAGCAGCATTTACTTATAGTGATGCTAAATATATAAGAAAAGAAATTCAAGTAAATAATGAGGAATTATACTTTCTATATTTATATATAAGTACTTTTTCAGATGATAAAAAAGAGTTAGGGTATTTAATAGAAAAAATAGAAGGTATAATTCAAAGCAGAGGAATGATAACCAAAAGAGCATATTTTAGACAAGATCAAGCTTATAAAGCATGTTTACCGCTAAATGAAAATAGCGACTTATTAAAAAGTGCAACTTGCAGAAATGTATTATCAAGTGGACTAGTTCGGAACTTATCCTTTTATCTCTTCCAATATTTTTGATAAAAATGGTATCTATATTGGAAAAAATCTATACAATAATTCACAAATTTTTATTGATAAATATGAAAACAACAAATATAAGAATTCCAATATAAGTATTTTTGGAACAAGTGGAGCACGGTAAATCTTTTTTTACAAAGATAATGATACTTAGATACAGAATACTAGGAATCGATCAATATGTGATAGATCCTGAAAGAGAATATACAAATATATGTAATGAATTAGATGGAGAGTTAATTGTAATTGGTCCAACTTCAAATACATATATTAATATATTTGATATTAGAGAGGAAAGTTTAGAAGAAAACCAAAAAGGATATCTATCAAATAAAATAATAAAATTGATTGGTTTTTTTAATTTAATATTTGGAAATTTAAATGAAGAAGAAAAAGCAATAATAGAAGAAAAAATAATTGAGACTTATAAAATAAAGGGAATAAATTTTAATAATAAATCATTATATAAAAAAATAGGTAAAAAAAGTGTATTTAAAGAAACAAAAGATATGCCTATTTTGGAAGATTTTTATAATGTTTTATCAAAATCAGAAGATACAAGAATTTTTAAGATAAAAATATTACCTTTTGTAAAAGGATCTTTGAATTGTTTTAACAATTATACAAATATTAAAATTAATAATAAATTAATTATTGCAGATATTTACGATTTAGGAGAAGAAAATATAAAATATGGAATGTATGTTTTTACAGATTTATTTTGGGACAAAATAAAGAAAAAAAGAGAGTTAAAAAAAACAATATATTTTGATGAAATATGGAGATTAATAAGTATTACTTCAAATAAAGAAGTAGCTAGTTTTATATATAAAATATTTAAAACTATTAGAAAATATGGTGGAAGTGCAGTTGCAATAACTCAAGATATTTCTGATTTATTCTCATTAGAAAATGGTGCATATGGTAAAAGCATATTAAATAATTCTAATATTAAATATTTTTTTTCACTAGAAGAGGAGAATATTAGAGTTCTAGAAAAATATAGTAATATTTCAGAAAAAGAGAAAATAGAAATAAAATCATTAAAAAGAGGAGAATGTTTAATTTTCGCAGCAGATGATCATGTGTTATGTAAAATCAATTCTTCAGATTTTGAAAATAATATAATTAATGGGAGTGGAAAAAATGAAAATAAATAATAAAATAAAAGAAGTAAATAATAATAAAATAAAAGAAGTAAATTATAATAAAATAAATGAAATAAATAACATTAGGATAAAAGAAATGAATAATAATAAAATAAATGAAATAAATAATAATATGATTAATGAAATAAATAATAATAAAAAAGAAATAAATAATAATAAAATATTAAAAATAAAAAATGAATTAATAGAAAATAATAATAAAACAGCAAAAAATAATAATAAATTAAAAACAAATATAAATAATAAAATAAATAATAATATTAAATCATTTAATAATATTAAAAGTAATGAAGTAAAACAAACAATAATAAATAAACAAGTAAATAAAAACGACAAAGAAAATATAGTAAAAAATATAATAAAAAATAAAATAATTTCTATTTCAGGTGTTAATTCTAAAATTAAAATAATACTTATTTTAATGATAATAAAATATTGTGAAAAAAATAAAAAAATACTAATAATAAATATGGATTTTTTAAATATTAATTATATTAAAAATATTAATATAATTAATAATAAAGATATTAAATTAATAGATGGAAGAAAAATAATTTTCGAAAAAAACAATTTTTTTAAAAATATTGAAAAATATAAAAATGAATATGATTTAATAATTATTAATTGTTCACATGAATGTTTTTATGAATTTAATAAAAAATTAATAGAAATTAGCAATAAAAATTATTTTCTAATTAGACAAGAAGAATATGAATATACAAAATCAATTAATTTGTTTAGAATATATAAAAATATATGGAAAATAGATGAAAATAAAATTAAAATACTAGTTAACAAGTAAATAAATAAATAAAAATAAATAAATAAAAATAAATAAATTAAAATAAATAAATAAAAATAAATAAAAATAAAAAAACTAGTTTGAATAAAAATGCAAAATAGGGGGGGAATTTAAAATAAATATAAATAAATATAAATAAATAAAAAAAATTAGAAAAAAATTTAATATAATTATATATAAAAAAATAAAAAAATATATATAAATAATAAAAATTTAAAAAATTAAAATATATATAAATAAAAAAATTATAAATATATATAAATAAATAAAATATAAATATATATATTTTATCAAATTGATAAAAATAATAAAATTTGAATAATCTTAAAAAATAGAAATTTTATAAAGGAGGCAATATGGATAATTTGTTCATTAATAACAATTTAGAAAAAGAATTTAATGTTGATAATACAATAACAGCAGAAATTCAAAACAATTTTTTAGAAACAAATTTGGGAAAAACAATTAATAAAGCAATAGATTTAGGTATAAAAACAATTATGCCAGACTTTATTGAAAAGGATATTATTGATATAAAAAATACCTTTATATCAGAGGGATTTGAGTCAGGTATTAATCAGGTTATTAATACATCTATAGAATTAGGAAAAAATATTGTTGGTGTATTTAATGGAAATTTTACAGATTTAGAGCAAGTTGAAAAAGCATTAATGAAAGGTGGTTTAATAGAAGGTATTTCTAATTTATTTGATTACGTATTAGAAGTATCAGAAAAAAATAAATTATTATCTAAAGAAATCACTAGTCTTTTAAAAGAAGGAAAAAATTTATTAATTGATTATATAGAAAATAATATAAAAGAAGAATTTAAAAGCCAAAAAAATAATATTTTAGATGTAAATAAAAATATTGAATCATGGAATAAATATTTCAAATTAGAGAATTTAGGGAAAATGAATGATACATATGAAAAAATCCAAGATGAATTGGCAAAAGTAACACCTTTCTCTAATATAATTAATTCAGCAAAAGAAATTGAAAATATTCAAACATTAATAAATAATAATAATGGAAATTTTGAAATTTCTAAAGAGCAATTAGAACTCTCAAAAATATTAATATAATATAGAACTCTCAAAAATATTAATATAATAAATAAAGTATTTTGGTTTATTGTCAATAGTTGAGGTGGCAATTCAGAAATGAGTTGACATCTCTTTCTTTTTGTATTTTTAAAAAGTTATATTTTCAATTTAAATAAAATATATTTTATTATAATAATAAAAATATTTATATCATAGCATAAAAGTATAATATAAAATAATAATAAATAATAATAAATAATAATTTAAATAAAAAATAATAAATAATAATTTAAATAAATAATAAATAATAATTTAAATAAATAATAATAAATAATAATTTAAATAAAAAATAATAAATAATAATTTAAATAAATAAAAAATAATAATAAATAATAATAATAAATAATAATTTTAATAAAAAATAATAAATAATAATTTAAATAATAATAAAAAATTTATTTTTAAAAGAATTTAAAAAATAAATATTAAATAAAAATAATAAAATATAATAAAAAACTTAAAAATAAATTCTTAAAAAAGATATTAAAATACAATAATAAAATAAGAGTAAATTTTAAAAAAAGATAATAAAATATAATAAATAGAATTAAATATAAATTTTTTAAAAGGATTTTAAATATAATTAATATAAAATTAATAAAATATAAAAATATAATAAATAAAAATTCTGATATAATAAAAGATATTAAAAATTTTTTTTAAAATTTAAAATTAATGTGTAATAATTTTTAAATAATTAATTAAAAATTAATATTACGGAATGGCTTATTTTAAGCTATAAAAAAATAAAAAAGATAGTATTTTCCTTGCAAAATTTTTTAGGGTTTAGTATAATATGATAAGAAACAAAATACTAGAAAAGAGGAAATAAAATGGAATTTCAAGAAGGAAAAATAATAGAGAGAAATATTGAAACAGAAATGAAAACATCATATATTGACTATGCTATGAGTGTTATTGTAGCTAGAGCTCTACCAGATGTAAGAGATGGTTTAAAACCAGTACATAGAAGAATTTTGTATTCTATGCATGAAGATGGTATAACATCAGATAAAGGATATAGAAAATGTGCTAATACAGTTGGTTCAGTTTTGGGTAGATATCACCCTCATGGAGATTCTTCAGTATATGATGCAATGGTTAGAATGGCACAAGACTTTTCTTTAAGATATACATTAGTTGATGGTCATGGGAATTTTGGTTCTATAGATGGAGATCCAGCAGCCGCGATGAGATATACAGAAGCAAGAATGTCAAAAGTTTCTGAGTTGATGCTAACAGATATAGAAAAAAACACAGTAAAATTTATGCCAAACTATGATGATAGATTACAAGAACCAACAGTTCTACCAACAAGAATACCTACTTTATTAATTAATGGTTCTTCAGGTATAGCAGTTGGTATGGCAACAAATATACCACCACATAATATGACAGAAATAATCAATGCATTAATTAAGATTATTGAAGCAGATGAAAATGGTGAGGAAGTAAATGATGATGATTTACTATCAATAGTTAAAGGCCCAGATTTCCCTACAGGAGGTTTGATTTTAGGTAAAGAAGGAATTAGACAAGCATATAAAACAGGCAGAGGAAAAATTATAATGCGAGCTGAGGCTGAGATTGAGGAAATGAATGGAAATAGACAAAGAATTGTAGTAACATCACTTCCTTATCAGGTAAACAAAGCTAGATTAATTGAAAATATTGCTGGATTGGCAAGAGATAAAAGAATTGAAGGTATATCTGATTTAAGAGATGAATCAGATAGACAAGATAGAGTAAGAATAGTAGTAGAATTAAAAAGAGATGCAAATGCTCAGGTAGTGTTAAATCAACTTTATAAATATACTCAAATGCAAGACACTTTTGGTGCAATAATATTGGCCCTTGTTGATGGAGAACCTAAGGTACTAACACTTAAACAATGTTTAGAATATTATATAGCTCATAGAAAAGATGTAATAATTAAAAGAACAAAATTTGAGTTAGATAAAGCTTTAGCTAGAGCACATATATTAGAAGGATTAAGAATTGCTATCGATAATATAGATGAAGTAATAAGTATAATTCGTTCATCATATGATGATGCAAAAGAAAGATTGATGGCTAAATTTAATCTTTCTGAAATACAAGCTCAAGCAATATTGGATATGAAATTAAGAACTTTATCTGGTTTACAAAGGGAAAAAATAGAAGAAGAATATAATCAATTAATGAAATTAATAGAGTATTTAAGATCTATTTTAAATAGTGAAAAACTTGTTTATGATGTAATAAAAAAAGAGTTAGAAGAAGTAAAACAAAAATATGGTGATGAAAGATTGACAAAAATTGTTCCAGCAGAAGGAGATTTTGAATTAGAAGATCTTATTAAAGAAGAGCAAACAGTAGTTGCTTTAACACATTTTGGTTACGTAAAAAGAATGCCAATAGATACATATAAAAGCCAAAAAAGAGGTGGTAAAGGAATAACAGGTATTTCAACTAGAGAAGAAGATTTTGTTAAACAAATATTTACAGCTTCAACACATGATACAATTTTATTCTTTAGTAATAAAGGTAAATTATATAGACTTAAAGGTTATGAGATTCCTGAAGCAGGAAGAACAGCAAAAGGAACAGCAATTGTTAATTTATTGAGATTAGATAATGGAGAAAAAATATCGGCAATTATACCAATAACCAATTTTGAAGATGGAAAATATCTTCTGATGGGAACAAAAAATGGAATAATAAAGAAAACAAAATTAAGTGAATATGATTCTGCAAGAAAATCAGGATTAGTAGCTATTACATTAAAGGAAAATGATGAATTAATTGATGTTAGATTAACTGATGGTGAAGATAATATAGTGTTAGTTACAAGTAAAGGTATGAGTATTACTTTTGATGAAAAAGATGTTAGGCCACTTGGAAGATCAGCACAGGGTGTAATTGGTATGAAAATAGATAATGATGATTTTGTAATAGGAATGGAATCTATAATTTCAGGAACAAATGCAACTTTGTTAGCAATTACTGAAAATGGTTTTGGTAAAAGAACTGAATTAGAAGAGTACAGAGTTCAAAATCGTGGTGGAAGAGGAGTTATTACATATAAAGTAACACCTAAAACTGGATGTATTGTGGGAATAAGAATTGCAAAAGGAAATGAAGATGTAATGATTATTACAGATAAAGGAACTATAATTAGACTAAAAGTAGAAGAAATAAGTATTCTAGGAAGATCAACACAGGGAGTTACATTAATGAGAACAAACGATGGTGGTAAAATAGTAAGTATAGAAATAATTTTACCAGAAGAGGAAGAGTAAAAAATTAGTGCATAAGGTTTGGTTTTATAATTTTCCAAAAAAATATTATAAAATTATTATAAAAATATAGATTAGTTAGATAATTTTCTTAACAAATATTATATAATTATTATAAAAATATAGTTTTGTTATATAATTTTCTAAATAAATATTAAAGAATTATTATAAAATATATTTTAATTAAATAATTTTTTAAACAATTATTATAGAATTATTTAAAATACATAAAAAAACAATTAAAACAAAAAAATAATCCGCATAGCCGGATTATTTTTTTTTAAATCTAATATCATCTCCAAAAAATCTGCAAATATTATAATTTCCAACCAATCTAGAAACAATCCTTTCATCATATGTATTAAAAAGGTTTTGTAATGATAAATTAGTAGAAATAATAGTTTTTGTAATTTTATTATTCTGATTCAATAATCTTGTATTAAGTATATTAAATAACTCTGTAAATTTCATATTATTTATGCACTCTGTTCCGAGGTCATCAATTATTAATAAATCCACATCAAGTAAACTATTATATATAGTTGGATCTTTGCATTTTCCAAATCTGTAATCTATAATTGTATCAAGCATTACTGGTGCTGTTTGATAAAGAACAGTTTTTCCATTTTTAATAAGTTCATTTGCAATACAACTTGATAAAAAAGTTTTTCCTAGACCTGTGTTTCCAGTAAAAAGTAAGTTTTTAGATTCTAAAATATTAAAATTTTCTATAAATTCTATGCAAATTTTTTTAATAAATTCAATATTTTTTCTTGGAGAAATATCAGAGTTGTACTTTGAATTATCCACAGATTCTGAATAATATGTGGATATAAAGTCTTCAAATCTCTGGTTTTGGAGATTAGATATATTTGACTTATTGTATTCTATATTAAATAATTTTTGTTTAAAACAGTTACATAAACAACAAGAATTATTTATTTCTATATATCCAGTATCATTGCATTTATCACAATCATATTTAATATTTAAGTAAGTCTCTGGATAATTGTTTTTTAATAATACATTAGTTTTATCTTTTTTTAATTTTGAAATTTTTTCATTTAGATTATTTAAAATATTAGAATCATTTTTTTCTAAAAGAGATTTTGCTGAAGATATGGCTAATTTATTAATTTCTGAATCTATGCAAGCTAATTCAGGAATTTCTGAATAGATTCTATTTTTTCTATCTTCCATCTCTAGAACTTTTTGTTTTCTTTTTTTTTCATATTCGTTTAAAAGTTTTTTATAACTAGGATTCATTTTATCACATCCTTATAATAATTATTATTTAAAAATCAATTTTAAATAGTATATATTGCATAATTAATTTTAATATTAAATATTTTTCATATAAATATTTATTTTACAAATAATTATTTATATATTTTATAAAAAATTATATTAATATATCTAAAAATAATTATATATATATTTTTAGGAATCAATAATGGTGTTGTTTATGTATAAACTATTTAAGTTATCATAATTTCTCTGATCATAATTTGAGTAGCCTGATTTTTTTTCTAGATCTTTAACATTTTTATTTTTTTGTTTCATTTGACTTAAGAAATTATTAATTTCCTCCACGGTCTTAAATTTTCTATCGTTCCAATCAGTTAATAATTTATCTAAATAATCAAAATTTGGATTGGCTTTTGATGTTGTTTTCTTTAATGCAATTTCTATAATCTCAAAACTAAAACCAAAATCAACATTCCATTTTTCTATATATCCTTCTTCATATTGAGAAAGTGGCCTAAAAATTCCTAATTTTTTGGCTATTATTTTTTGTAGAATTTTTAATTTTTCTTGTTTATCATAGTAGATATCTAAATCATTAAAAGTTTTAATTTTATTCTTATTCCATGATTCGGCAACAGTTTGAATATAGTTTCTATGTAAAGCAGATCTATTAAAACAATATCTAAATAAAGCAATCATAACTTCTTCATCAAAACAGTATTTTTTAAACCAAAGATCAATATCACTATACCATGAAGGAGACATTATACCTTGAAAAAATTCATTATTTATATTTTCAATTGCTTTAGCCCTGTATTTGTTATTTGCTATTTTTTTCATTTCTTCAGGAGAAGAAGTTATTTTAGGATTATATAATTTATATAATTCAAGTTCCTGTAAGTTATTTATTAGGTATCCAGTGTTTTTTCTGGTAATCAGATTTGTTTCTTCTAAATATTTAATACTCTCTTGAATAACCTTAAGAGGTAGATCAAGTTTTTTAGACAAGTCATTTATTTTAATATCTTTTTCATATTTAGACAAAAAAAGTAGATATAAATATATCTTAATAGAATCACCTGAAGATTGTGAAAGATATTCTGTGAAAAATAAATCTGGAATATTTGTTGTAGAAAATATAAAAGAATTATTGTTTTGTTCTAATTTCAAGATAACCTCCTCCTTAACTAATTATTTGTCAAATTATACCATTAAAAATAAAAATATACAATAAAAAAACAGAAAGATGTAGTATCTTTCTGTTTAAACATATATTTCTAAATGTAGTAATTATAAACTAAAACTTATTAAAAATATATATTTTATCACTATATATAAAATGAATTAAATATTTAAGAACATATAAGAAATTTTCATTATTAAAACCAATAATACTAAATAAAAGTAAAGGCATAGAAGTAAGTATAAAAAAGAAAATTCTATAATATAAATTAGTTATGAATGTTGATAATATTAAATAATCAAATAATGCAAAAACTGTATTAAAAACAGCTGTATTATAATCAAGTACGCCAAGCATTTTATTTTGATAATTATAATTTCGTGGAAAAACAAATTTCATATATACTCCTATTAAAGTTTTTTGAGGTTTGATAAATTAAATGAAAAATCTGTGGTAATTCCTCCAATTAAATCTTTAACTATTTGATTTGATTTAATTAATGAATATATGGAACCTATAAATAATAATTTTGATATTGAGTCATTAGAAAAAAAGTTAATAGAAAAAACGATCAATAAAATTACTGAAATTAAGGATTCCATTATTAAAAGTGCAAAAATAGATTTTATCCATGATTTGAAGAACCAACTTGTGGATGTATTAATTAAAGAAAGAATCGCAAATGGTGTTATTAAAATTAATACTTTTATCATTACATATCTTAAAGAATATGAAAACAATAAACTAATTAATCCAAAAGAAGTAAAAGATTTAATTAATCCATTAAAAGAAAAAATATTGAAGGTATTTTCACTTATTAAACTAACTGCATTTATTTTTTTTATTAATTCTGCAAAAGAAATATCAATATGAAAAAAACTTTTTCCTAATTCCCTAAATGATGATGAAAATAAATAGTTAAATTCTAATAATTGAATCCATATGTAATAAGAGAAATTCATAATTATTCCAAGTAAGATACATTTAAATAAGAATTGAAATGGTTGCTCTATTTCTGAAGAAACAAAATTTGCACAAAATAGACGAATTGCATAAAAAATAACAATGCCAAACAATAATGAATTAGCTATTAGTAAAATACCTATACTATTAGATGTACCATATATCTTCTGAAAAAATAAATTATTAATTGTTTCAGAATTTATAAAAGTAATACTATCTAATACAGAATACATATTTTCATCAACTGAAGAAAATAAATTATTAAATAATGAGTTAATAGAAGTTGAAACAAGTTCGTTAACATTAATTTGAGTTGATTCCAAAAAGATACCTCCGTTATATTAATCAGACAATAGATTTTGTAATGTAGATAGAATTAAGTCAAGTAATAATAAGAAAATGTATGAATAAAGAGAAGTTCTAACTAATTTTTTTCCAACACGAATTCGCTCCTCATCTCCAAAACTGAATTTTTTTATAAAAATTCCTGTGCAAATTGCAACAGCAGCAGCAGGAGTTGCTAATTTTATAAGCCATAATTCAATTTTTTGAAAGGCAGTATTTATTTTGGATACTAATTTTGGATCTGCAGCAAAAACATTTGGAGAAAATAGTAAAAAAATTATAACTAAAATGAATATAAATATAAATGATTTTTTAATCAATTTTTTCTCCTTTCTTAAAAAATGGCTCTAATTTAAGTTTTTCTGGATTAAGTATTTTCTCACCGTTTGATAAAAAAGCTAAACAAGAAAATGTTTCTAATTCTTGAGTAAAAAAATTAGTATCATAAACAAAATCATGTTGTAAATAAGAATTAAAACTTTCAGAAATATTAGAATCTTTTGAAATAAAAGTCTGAGTAAAATAATTGTATTTTGTTTCTTTAGAGTTTTCAGAAATATTTTTTGAAATTTTTTCTTTGTCTTCTTTTCCTACTTGCTTCTGAGCTTCTTCTATAGTAAAAATATCGTCTGTTCTAAACCATAGTTTATTAATTAAATTTTGAACTATTACTTTAACTGAATTAGGATTATTAAGTGTATTTAATAAAGATGTGTAACTTTGAGTTGCAACAATATTCATACATTTTGCTTCTCTAGATTGTGCAAAAAATTCAGCATCAGTACCAGTAACAAATTCATGATATTCATCACAAATAAAACAAACCTTTCTATTAATACTATTATTTTTTTTAGATAGTTGAGACAAAACTTCAGATTGAAAATCTAATTTTAGATAAGCTGATATTATTTTTGATAAATTTTTATATTCAGCAATATTGATATTTAATACTACAATTTTTCCTAATTTGATAATATCTTTCATTATATTTAAATTAGATTCATTTTTTGATGGGTTAAATGTTTGCATAACACTATAATCTGATACAAAACAGTTTGTTATTCTTGTAATTTCAGATTTTAGTATAGAAAATGTTCTGTTATCAAGTTGTAGAAATTCCTTTTCATAAAAATTAATACAAGTTAATAAATCATAACATTGTTCTTTAGTAAAATTATTTTTCAAAAACTTTTCTTTTAATAAAACAACTTTTTCTTTATAATAATTTTGATTACAGATTAGTTTATGTAATTCCTCAAAAGTCACATAATTATTATTATATAGTCTGCAAAATTTAATTGTTTCTGCTATTAATTGTTCAGCTTTATCTAGCCAATATGATTCGGTGTTATTTCCCGAAAAAAGCAGTAAAATTGTTTTTAGTCTGTTTGCAAGTACTGAAGCCTTAAGATTTGGCTTGTCAAGAGGATTATATTTGTATTTGCCTCCTAATTCTATGACTATATAATCTTTTTTTCTATCATTAGAAAAACATAATTCTTTAATCTTATAATGTAAATTTCCTTTGACATCTAAAATAAGCATACCTATTTTTTGTTCTATAATATTATTTTTATATTTTATTAATTGGTCACAAAATGGATATATTGCACTACTTGTTTTGCCAGAACCAATTGTTCCAGTTATTAGTATATTTTGATAAAGACCTTTTTCGGAAATATATATTTCATTATTTTTAAAATTTTTTCCAATAAATAAGTTTAATTCATTTAAATTGTTGTTTTTATTAAATTTATTTTTTTTGATAGGGAATTTCTTATTTAATATGTTAAATAGTTTTATAAAAAATATATTAAATATAAGATTTGAAAAAATAATAATAGCTAGTATTTGAAAAATAATGAACAGCGTTTTTATGTTATTCCATAAAATAGGTTGGATATCACATATATTATATTCATGTAGTCCATAATCAATAATAATAGTATTAGAAAAATATATAGGGGAGAAAATATTGTAACTGAAAAATAAAATTATAAATAAAGTTATAGAAATAAATATTATTCGTTTAATAAATAATTTTTAAATTAAAATTATATTAAAATAAATAAATTATCATAGTAGATTTTTATTTATTATATAATTTTAATTTTAATTTAGCTCCTTGTTTGTTATGAAGTATTTTAGAGTCAATAAAATTATAAATAAAGTAAAAAATTATAAAAGAATTAAAAAGAAAAGTAATAAAAAATAAGTCTAATAAATCAATAAGCATCACTCCTTAAAAAAAATTTTGTTATTTAATGGGATATTAGTACGAATAGTATTAGAATAAAAAATCATTTTTTGAAAAAAATATAGTTGAACTATAACAATAAAAACATAATACAACATAATTTAAAAATTGTCTATACAATTTTAAAAAATTATGATAGAATTCACATAAAGGACACAAAGAAAAGGAGGTGATAAAATGATAAATAAGGAAACTAAAATTGGAGATTTAATAAGAGAGTATCCAGAAAAAGCAGATATATTATTACAATCAGGAATGCATTGCTTAGGATGTCCAGCTTCACAAATTGAAACTTTAGAAGAAGCATGTGAGGTTCATGGAATAGATGTAAATGAATTACTTGAAAAACTAAATAAAGAATAATAGATATAAAGTGCAGGAGGAGTATATGGAAAAATCTAAATTGATTATTGTAGAAGGGCCACAAGGCGTTGGTAAAACAACAATTACTGATTATATTAGAGACACATTAAAACATACAAATCTATATAGATTAAATGGGATAAGTGATTCTACAGTATCAGGACTTGAAAAATCTAAAAGAATGTATGAAAATCTTTTAGAGTATTTAAAAAAAATGGAGAATAACAATATAAATCTATTGTTTGATAGAACTTTTTTTTCCGAAGAAAATTACTGTAGATTAGGGTTTAAGGAGTATGATTTTACAGAACCATATAATAGTCTTGTTGATTCTTTGGCCAATTTAGATTTTGAAATATATTATATAACATTATTTTTAAGTGATGAAAAACAATATGAAAATAGATTAAATAGAGATGAAAAAGATGGTCCAAATTATGCTAAATATAAAGCTCAAAATAGCATAAATCAACAAAAGGTATATTTAGAAATGTCTAAAGAGATAGAAGAAAAAAATACTAAGATTAAGGTAATTAATTTAGATACTAATAAGAATTTTGAAATTATTAAAAAAGAAATAAGAGAAATATTACAATATTAATTAATTTAATATTGTAATATTATAAAAAACATTTTGTTATTTTATAAATAAAAAAATATTAACTAAATTAATACTTTCTTATTATAGTATAAAAATTTTAAATTTATAATATATAACTAATATTAGTTTTAACATTGTACCATTACAGAAAAAATTATGAGATTGTACAAAATATAACAAATATTTTAAAAAAAGTTCTCTAAAACACCTTAAACACCATGTATAAACAAAAAAATAAAAAAAAATAAAAAATCTATTGACAAATTAATAAATCTAGGTTAGAATAGTAAGTGCGTTTAGTTAATATATTTTTTATATATTACTAAACAAATTCCAGTATATCTGGGTCATTAGCTCAGTTGGTAGAGCACTTGACTTTTAATCAAGTTGTCCGCGGTTCGAACCCGCGATGGCTCACCAAATCAAAGGATTTAAGATAAATCTTAAATCCTAAAGATTTAAATATAAGGCCCGTTGGTCAAGCGGTTAAGACACCGCCCTTTCACGGCGGAATCATGGGTTCGATTCCCGTACGGGTCACCAAATTGCCACTTTAGCTCAGCTGGTAGAGCAACTGACTTGTAATCAGTAGGTCGTCCGTTCGATTCGGACAAGTGGCTCCAATAGAAGGTCAATAGTTTTGAGATAGCTCTTAATTAATGGCTTTTTTTTTAGATTATAATAGCTTTTTTATAAATAGGAGGTATGTATGGAAAAGAAAGTAATATTAGTAACAGGAGGCTCTAGAGGAATTGGAGCTGAAATAGTTAAAATATTAGCCTGCGAAAATACAGAAGTAATTCTAAATTATAATAATTCAAAAATAGAAGCAGAAAACATAAAAAAAGAATTATTAAAAAAAGGAGTAAAAATAGAAATATTTAAGGCGGACCTCACAGATAGAAACCAGGTAAATCAGCTTATTCAATTTTGTATAATGAAATATGGAAAAATTGATGTTTTAATAAATAATGCAGGAATTTCTCAAACTAAACTTTTTACCGAGATTACAGATAATGATTGGAATCTTATAATTCAAACAAACCTGTATAGCATTTTCTACACGACTCAGGAAACTGTGAAATATATGATAGAAAAAAAATCAGGATGTATAATAAACATATCATCTATATGGGGAGAAATTGGTTCATCATGTGAGGTACATTATTCAGTATCAAAAGCAGGAGTTGATGCAATGACAAAGTCATTAGCAAAGGAATTAGGACCATCAGGAATAAGAGTAAATAGTATAGCTCCAGGAATTATAGATACACAAATGAATGAGTACATAGACACAGATGATTTAAATGAAATAATTAATGATATCCCACTAAAAAAAGTTGGTCCAAAAAATGATATTGCAAAATGTGTTAAATGGTTGATAGAGGATACATACACAACAGGTCAGGTAATATCTATAAATGGTGGATGGAAAATATAGTATAATTAGTATTTGATGCAAATATTTGTGAATCGAAAATTTTGTATAGTATAATTAATATTTGACAAACATAATAAAAATCTCAACAAAATTAAAACACAGTAAAGGCTAAATAATATTTAAATCTTAAAAATAAAGTAAATTCTATATAATGTATAAATATAAGAGGATTATGAATAATAAAAATTTAAAAATCGCAATTTACTATTAATGTAATTGCGATTTTAATTATTAAACTAACACTAAAACTATTAATTTAGAACTATTATTATACTGTCTCATGAACTAATTATTTATATTTAGGTAGTATAGATTAAAACTATTAATTTATAACTCTTCTTTTATAGTTCCCAGAAATAATTTTTGGAACATAAGAAACAAATTTATATATTTTAATTTTTGCTTTTTTTGTCCAAATGTAAGATTTTCGTAATTTATTTTTTTTAAAATCTGAATTACCAATAATTGCAAGACCTGTTTCAGTTTTATTTATTAAAGGAGTATTTAATTTTTCTATATTAAAAATATAATTTTGTCCATTATTATTATCCCATAATTCATTTTTTGTCTTAAAACAAAAATTAAAAGTTTCATTTTCAGAAAGTAAAATTTCAGATTGAAAACCTAATTCTGTTTTCTCCATTTTAATTTCATTAATATTATCCCATTTTGAACCAAAACCATAATGAATATAAACATCATCAGTCTGGTTTTGAAAAAGCTCACCAGTGTATGATATTTTTATAGGTTGATTTTGAATCAGTTTGTCTGTATTAAAAAAAACATTTTTTATTAATTCCATAATTAATCTCCTAATTTTTCATTTATCTTTTGTTAATAGTATTATATTATTAAAAAAACATTAATTCAAGTTTTTTCAACAATTTTTTGTATTTTGTACACATGGTAAAGTAAAAAAGTAATTGCAATTATGTGACAACAAATGCAAGTGTAAAGGAAAAATTGAAATAAAAGGTAAATTACAAATTAATATTGACAATATCTTATTAATGGCTTATAATAAAAAAAGTTTAATAAGTGCCATTAGCTCAGCTGGTAGAGCAGCTGACTCTTAATCAGAAGGTCCGCGGTTCGATCCCGCGATGGCGCACCATATTATAACAACTTACGAACTAACAAATTTTTGTAAGTTGTTTTTATTATAAGTGAAAACAAAAATGTTCTCTTATCAAAGCAAAGAAGGGCATTTTTTATGTTTGAGTTTGAAATATTAGAGGATTTAAAACCAAATACTGAAATATTATAAATTATTGAAAATTATACATTTACCATTAAAAACGGAAAATAAAATATTTATTAAAAAATAATTTTCAGTTTATTTAAACAACTGAATAAATAATTACATATCCAATTTTTCTTACAATACTAGAATACAAAGTAAACGAAATAAGTAACAAAAATTTAAAAATAAAAAAATACAAACAAAAGTATAATTTAAAAGAAACTAAGCAAATTCTTATAAAATTATTATATTTGTTAATTTTAATATTATCATCCATTCGGGTTATTATAGATATTATTGTATTATTATTTTTTTGTATACATATCTCTAATACAGCCAGAAATGCAAACAAAAATATTGACAAAATAATCCAATCATGATATTATGTAACCAAAATTTTTATAACTAGAATAAATAATTTTATTCTAAATTGTTTTATGAAGAAGTGATACATGTAACTAGAACTCGTAATTATTTTAGGAGGAATGAAAAATGAAAAAAATAATATTTTTAGAAGGTCTACCAGGAGTAGGAAAGACAACTATAGTGAATGCTGTAAAAAAGTTAAACATCAAAAATCTATATGTTGTAGATGAAATTATCAACAAAGTTGAAGGAAAGACACCTATAAATCAATTAAGCTATTTTCAAAATGACGAAATGAAATTAAATCAACATACGGAAGGATTAATTGTTATTGACAGAGGACCGATAAGTACACTATCTTATAATATTACTAGATGTATTATAGACCGGTCGTTTAGTGCAGATGATGCAAAAAAATGGTTCTGTCAATTTACCGATATATTAAAAGAAAAAACTAATAAGGTAATATATTTAACAACAAATGATCAAGAATATTATTTTCCAGTTAACAACAAAAAAGATCCATATGGTTCTTTGGAAAATCAAAGGCTATTAGAAAAGACAAGTATAGAAATTTGTGAAAAATATGTAAAGAACTTAAAAATTCAAGAATATCATAAACAAAATATGGAGGAAATAATAAGTGAAATTGTTAATAAACATTTGTGCTCATGATGGAATAATTAGTCATTATACTGGGGTTGGAACTATTGTTAAAAGATATATAAAAGCTTTTTCAAATATAATAAAATATCAAAATATAGATTATAAAATAAATTTATATACACCACAATATGATAAGGATAGTTTTGGATATTCTGAATATACAAAGAATTATCATAATAATATGGAGAAAAATAATATATATCAAATTAATAATGGTTCAAATGGAAAGGTTAACTACGGTACACCTGATAACTGGAAAGTATTATCTAAAAATACATCAAAATCAATAAATAAAATAGATGTATCAAATTATGATTTAGTTTTAACAATTGCTAATGATACACCATATGCTGGATTATTGGAAATGATAGATAATAACGAAAAACATTTTAAAATATGGATTCCTCATTCTACTGGAAAAATTCATAAAGTTGATTCTGCTATAACAGAGAGTGAAAAGATAATTTCTACAAGAATCGATTGGGAAATGAAAGCTATTAATTATATAAATACTAATAAAAATTCTTATTTGGGTTCAACAGGAAAATATATTTTTAAACATCTTATAAAAGATTATAAACTTAATAAAGAAAAAAATATATTTATAATTAATGGTGAAATTTTATCAGAAGAAAATAATTACGAAGAAACAGGAGAAATGAGAAAATTGTTTTCAGAAATATGTAATTATGAAAGCATTATTTTATCTTTTGGAAGAGCAGAAAAATATAAAAATTTGGATGCCACGATGTATCTGGGAAAACAGTTAAATGTAAAACCAGTTGTTATAGCTCAGCCATATTACATTGGACAGCCAATTATAAGTGAATATGAAAATATTGCGAGTATGACAAATAGCAAATTATTTGTAAATGTTCCATTTTATTTTCCACAATATATAATTAATCATTTTGATAAACCAATGATACTACTTATACCTTCAAAGAAAGAAATAGTAGGTCTAATAATAAATGAGGTTAGAAAAATGAATAAGAATAATGTACTAATTGTAGCGAATGACATTGGTGGAATGCATGAACAAATAAATGACAATTTTGATGGGGTTTTAGTAAATTTAGAAAATATTATGGATTCAGCAAAAAAAATCAAAAAAGTTTTTGATGATATATCTATGAATGAATTCAACAAAAATTCTCAGATTAGATTAAAAAGAGATTACGATTTTGAAAAAATATGTAAAGTATGTTTAAACTTTTTTATTATTCAAGGAGGTATACAAAATGAACAAATTACTACCTAATATCTATGAATTAAAGGCAATATCTGGAAATAGAGATACATTTGGCGAAACTACATTTACTCGGGAATTTAAGAATCTAAGTTTTAAAAATAAATTACAAGTAGCTAACGATCTAATTAGACAAACTATGCTTATGACGGAAATTCCTAATCCTGATACTGAAGTAGAAGAAATGTGCGGAGATTCTTATACAGCATCGGTTGTAGCTATAGAGTATTTAAAGGAAATGAAGCTTGGCAGAAAGCATATTTTGGTTTTAGCTAGAAAAAAGAAATATGAAAGTGATACTGTAACAACAAAACATTTTCTTGTTTTGGTTTTAGATGATAAAAATGAATGGTATCAATTTGATTGTTCACCATTTGTCGGTTATAAGTGTGGCAAAGTAGAAAAGATTAGCGTTGAAAGATTCTATAAAGAATATTATCCTGTTAATAAATACATGAAAGATATTTTTTATAAATTAAGAACAATACTATATGATATTAATAAAACAGGTACAACCAATATTGATGTGAAGTTAACATTAGATTGTGTAGAAAAATATCAAATATTACAAGGATATACTTCTGAAATCAAATTACTTCTTGGATTTAGTAATTCAACTGTGAAAGATAAAAATTTTGAAATGGCAAAATTGAAAATTTTAAATCAAATTAGAGAATGGAAATACGAACTTAATCAATTAATACAATCTAATAATGAATATGAAAGACAAATTGAGTTATCACAATGTATTACACAGGAATGGAAAAAATATGATTTTTCATTAGAGAGGTTTTTTATAAATGAAAATGAAATAATTCCATTATCATATTTAACGCCAAGGTATTTTTATGAAAAGAAAATAAATGCAGTTATTATTAAACCATCTGCATATTTGATTGGTGTAACTAGCACTATTAGAGAAAGTTTTCTTTTTCGTGGAAATGGGGCTATTGCTGAATATCAGACTAACTTTGGTGCAGTTAGCAAAGATGGAATAAAGATTATGAGAATATTTCATCCAGATGGATATAAATATGAACGGTCAATGTGTGGTACTTGTGATGTATTTTTAATTAAAAGAAAGGCTAAAGAATTACAAGATATAAAACATAGACTTAGAGATTCCTTAGGAAAAAACTTAAATGGTTGTAATGTAGTTTGGTTCGATGGTAATCTATTAAAATGGAACCCTATCATAAATAATTTAGTTCACTCGACTGATAATTCTAGTGAAACTTGTTGTCATTATGTTTCACCTTTTCTAGAACATCAATTAATGACTAGATATATGTATCCCAATCTTAAACTGATATTTTAATTATAAATTTAATAAATTCATAGAAAACAATGTGTATTATGCACATTGTTTTTTTACAAATTAAAGTCACTTGCATAATTATATAAATAATGTTATTCTATCTTTAAAAAGGAGAATAATATGATTGAATATGAATATAGTTTTAAAGTATCAGATATAGAACCATTTATAATGTTTTGTGAAAATAAAAATTATGAAAAAGAAGAAAGTATTACTCAAACTAGGGTTTTATTTAAAAATGAAAATGGAGTTTTAGCAAGAATTACAACAAATGAGAGAAATAATCAAATAAAACAATATTTGAATTTTAAAGAAGAAAATGACTCAGAAAAGGTATTAAAAGAATCAAAAGAAACTTCTATGTTGGAAGTTAATAGTGAAAATAAAGATTTTATTAAATCTATGTTAGAAATCTTAAATTTTCATAAAAGTAAAGAACTTAAAAGGATTAGACATATTTTTAAAAAGAAAAAAATTAAATTTGAAATTGATTATTATATACAACCAGAAATGCAAGTAGTCGCTATTGAAGGTGAAAAAAATGAGGTTGATACAGTTTATAAAGAAATAGAATCATTGTATGAAAAATATAAAATATAGTATTAAGTGTTGAACTATTATATAGTATATTTTATAATAGTTGTATAAAGAGAACAGAGTTCGTAATCTGTAAGTAAAACACACCAACAAAAAACCACTATATATTTAATATAGCGGTTTTATTATAGATTTTGCTAATCTTCCATTTTTTTATAAATAATAATATTTAATTATTCATTAGAAGTATTACTAAAATCCATTTTAGGTCCCATTAATGTTTCAATTGTTTTTAATGAAGATTTTAATTTTGTATATAAATCTGAACTTATATTTTTACTTCCACTTTCATATTCTGATATATTTTTTCTTATATCTAATATTTTATATTTATTTGATCCAATTGTATTAGTATCAAGCATATAAGTTGGAATATAATCATAAGAATCTATTTTGATTTTTCCTGTTTCACCATTTTTTGTTAATTTTAATTTTAAAACTATAGAATTTCTAGTTTCAGGAATTATTTGGCCTGACATAAAATTCCCTAAAGAGTAAACAACAAAACCATCTTTCTTTGTCCCATCATCTAAAGTTATTTCACGTTTTTCCATTGGTTGTAGTACGTGAGGATGACTTCCAAATATTAAATCTGCACCGTTTTTAAATAAAAAATTTGCTAAATCCTCTTGTTCAGAATTTTGTTTTGTTTTGTATTCTAATCCCCAATGCATATTAACACAGATAACATCAGGATTTCCTTGTTTTGCAATTTGAAGTTGTTTCTTTATAAGATTTTTATCAATAAGATTTATACAATATTCCTTTCCTGATGGAACAGGAATACCGTTTGTACCATATGAAAAAGATAAAAATGCAAACTTAATTCCATTAACATCCTTATATAAAATAGTATTTTGTTCTTCAGCAGAACGGTATGTTCCATTATGAGATAGTCCTATTTTATCTAATTCATCTAAAGTGTTTACTAAACCTGTATAACCTTTGTCTAAGCTATGATTATTAGCTGTTGAAATAACATCTATTCCAATATCTAATAAATCATTTCCTAAAGCGGCAGGAGAATTGAATGTTGGATAACCACTATAACCTCTGCTTTCTCCAGCAAAAGTTGTTTCCAAATTTCCTATAGATATATCTGCACTAGAAATATAATCTTTTACTTGAGAAAAAACACTTGAAAAATCGTATGTTTTTGTATTTGGGTCATAGGCTTGTTTAAAGTTTGTACTGTGACACATTATATCGCCTGTAACAGCAACTTCAACAGAAGTATCAGATTTTTTAACAGGTACTGTATTAGAAGAGGTTATTATATTTTCTTTTATGTTTTTATTTCCATTTGAAAAAAAACTGTAAAATAAAAAAATAATTAATCCTATAAGTAATGTGAAAATTATAAATTTTCTAAAATTTTTTCGATTTCTTTTTTGAGATACTGATATATTTTGGTTCATAAATTCCTCCTAAAATTATATTGTTTATTTTCTTAATATATATAAAGAATAACATAAAATTATTTATATTTCAACCAATTTTAATTATATATATAAGATATAGAGAAAAAGTACATATTAAAAATCCAGAATTATTTCTAGAACTAGTGAATTATCTAATATTAAAAAATAAATAATAAAATATTAAATTAATGGTGTAAATTAATGCTGTAAAGAAAATACAGATTGTAGTATTTATATACTCCAACGTCACGTAAATATAAATGTAATTCTGTAGCTTATATGCAAGTTGTATGAATAAATTCAATATTTGTTGTATGATTTAATCCTATATCTAGATTATTATTGTTCAATGACTTCAAGTAAAAAGTTTAATTCTATTCTCAAATGAAAGCACCCCTAAATTTCCTTGACTTTAAAGCTTACATAATGTATAATTGAAAAAGTTTAAAATGAGAGGGGAATAAAAAATGTTAAATGCAGTAGGTGTAACAGTAAGATTTGGGAAAAGAACGTTATTTGAAGATGTTAATATAAAATTTATAAAAGGAAATTGTTATGGAATAATTGGTGCAAATGGAGCAGGAAAATCGACTTTTTTAAAAGTATTATCTAAGGAATTAGAACCAAGTAAAGGTGAAGTTTCTATGGAAAAAGGCGAAAGATTATCAGTATTAAAACAAGATCATTTTGCATTTGAAGAGTTTACAGTTTTGGATACAGTTATAATGGGAAATCATGAATTATATAAAATAATGAAACAAAAAGAAGCAATATATATGAAAGAAGATTTTTCTGAAGAAGATGGAATGAAAGCTGCAAAATTAGAGGAAAAGTTTGCAGATTTAAATGGATGGAATGCGGAATCAGATGCGGGGTCTTTATTAAACAATTTAGGAATAGGAACAGAATATCATTACAAATTAATGAGTGAATTAGAGGCAAAGGATAAAGTAAAAGTTCTATTAGCACAAGCATTATTCGGAAACCCAGATGTATTACTTTTGGATGAGCCTACAAATGATTTGGACCTAAAAAGTATAAGTTGGTTAGAAGAATTTTTGATAAACTTTGAAAACACAGTTATTGTTGTATCACATGATAGATATTTTATAAATAAAGTATGTACAAATATTGCAGATGTTGATTTTGGGCAAATAAAAGTATATCCAGGAAATTATGATTTTTGGTATGAATCAAGCCAATTAGCATTAAAACAAATGAAGGATTCAAATAAGAAAAAAGAAGAAAAAATGAAAGAACTACAAGACTTTATTGCAAGATTTAGTGCAAATGCATCAAAATCAAAACAAGCAACATCAAGAAAAAAATCATTAGAAAAAATACAACTTGACGAAATAAAACCATCAAATAGAAAATATCCATATGTTGATTTTAAGCCTGATAGGGAACCGGGAAAAGAAATATTACAAGTAAAAAATATTTGTAAAACAATAAACGGAGAGAAAATATTAGATAATATTTCCTTTACAGTAAAGCAAGGAGATAAAATTGCATTTTTAGCAGATAATGAAATTGCTAAAACTGTTCTTTTTCAAATAATTGCAGGTGAATTAGAGCCGGATTCAGGAGAATTAATCTGGGGAACAACTATTTCAACAAATTATTTTCCTAAAGACAATAATTATTTGTTTGAAAAAAACGAAACAATAACTGACTGGTTAAGAGGATATTCAAAAGATCCAGATGAAACATATGTAAGAAGCTTCTTAGGTAGAATGCTTTTCTCAGGTGAAGAAGCACTAAAAAAGGTAAATGTAATGTCAGGTGGGGAAAAAGTAAGATGTGTTTTGGCAAAAGTAATGTTGTCTGGAGCAAACTTCTTAATATTTGATGAACCAACAAATCATCTGGATATGGAAAGCATAACAGCACTAAATGATGGAATGGTTAAATTTAAAGGAAATATGTTATTTACTTCTCATGATCATCAATTAACACAAACTGTTGCAAATAGAGTAATAGACATTAAATCAGATAGATTAGTTGATAAGGAAATATCATATAATGAATATTTAGAAATAGAATAATTATATATTTCTTATAGTTTAGAAAGAGTTATAATATAATGAATATTTAGAAATAGAATATTTTTATATTTCTTATAGTTTAGAAAAAGATATAATATAATGAATATTTAAAAATAGAATAATAAATCATAGTTTATTTCTAAAAGAATTCATTATTGATTATCATATAATAAAAAATGTTATAAATTATACAATACTATAGTACAAAAATATAGCGGAGGTAAAAATGGAGAAAATAATTCAAATTATTGCAGATGAACTGAATGTTAAAACTAGTCAAGTGGAAAGTACAGTAAAATTAATAGATGAAGGAAATACAATTCCATTTATTGCACGTTATAGAAAAGAAGTTACAGGTGGATTAAGTGATGAACAACTTAGAGATTTGGGAGAAAGACTATCATATTTAAGAAATCTTAAAACTAGAAAAGAAGAAGTAAAAAATTCAATAGAAGAACAGGGAAAATTGACTCCTGAAATTGAAAAATTATTAGAAAATGCAAAAAAACTATCTGAGGTAGAAGATATTTATAGACCATATAAACAAAAAAAGAGAACTAGAGCAACTGTTGCAAAAGAAAAGGGATTAGAACCATTTGCTGAGATTATAATTAAGCAAGAGGATAAAAGACAAATTGAGGAAATAGCAAAAGAATTTATAGATGTAAAAAAAGGCGTTGAAAATACAGAAGATGCAATTTCAGGAGCAATGGATATAGTTGCAGAAAACATTTCGGATAATCCTATATATAGAAAAGAAATTAAGAGGATTTGTTACAGAGATGGGGTACTTTATTCTAAAGCAACAAAGCCAGAAGAGAAATCTGCATACGAAATGTATTATGATTTTTTTGAGAAAGTTAATAAAATTCCAAGTCATAGAATACTTGCTATAAATCGAGGAGAAAAAGATGAATTTCTTAAAGTCAAAATAGAAAAACCAGAAGATATTATTATTAACTTTATTTGTGATGATATAATAATAAATAAGAGTGGTAATTTTTCTAATACACTAACTAAAATTATTGAGGATTCATATAAAAGACTTATTGAACCTTCAATTGAAAGAGAAATTAGATCTGACTTAACTGAAAAAGCCGAAGAAAAAGCAATTAAAGTTTTTGGACAAAATGCAAAACAATTATTATTAGGAGCACCATTAAAAGGGTTAACTGTAATGGGTTTTGACCCAGCATATAGAACAGGTTGTAAAATAGCTGTTATTGATGAAACCGGCAAATTGTTGGCGACTACAACTGTATATCCTACAGCACCTCAAAATGATGAACAAGGTGCAAAAAGAGAATTAGTAAAATTGATTTTAGAACATAAAATAAATATGATAGCAATTGGAAATGGAACAGCATCAAGAGAATCAGAAATTTTTGTAGCAAATATGATAAATGAAATAAGTGATAAGCAAGAAGTGTTTTACGCAATTGTTAGTGAAGCAGGTGCATCAGTGTATTCAGCTTCAAAACTTGCAAGTGAAGAATATCCTAATATAAATGTTTCAATAAGAGGTGCAATATCTATTGCAAGAAGATTACAAGATCCGCTAGCTGAACTTGTAAAAATTGAACCGAAAGCAATTGGTGTAGGACAGTACCAACACGATGTTAATCAGAAAAAAATATCTGAAAGTCTTACAGGAGTTGTAGAAGATGCTGTAAATAAAGTAGGAGTGGATGTAAATACAGCAACACCTTCACTTTTATCTTATGTAGCTGGAATTAATAAAACAATTGCAAATAATATTGTTAAATATAGGGATGAAAATGGAAAATTAAAAGAAAGAAAAGAATTGTTAAAAGTACCAAAATTAGGAAAAGTTGCTTATGAACAATGTGCGGGATTTATAAGGATTTTCGATGGAAAAAATCCTTTGGAATCAACAGCAGTTCATCCAGAAAGTTATGAGCCAACAGAAAAATTATTAAAGGAAATTGGATTTAGCAAAAAAGATTTGTTTGATAAGGAAAAGTTAATTCAAATAAAAAACAAATTATCATTTATAGATATACAAAAAACTGCTAAGGAATTGCAGGTTGGAGAATTGACTTTAAAGGATATTATAGATGAATTAGCAAAACCAGGAAGAGACCCAAGAGATGAGATGCCTAAGCCAGTTTTAAGAACTGATGTATTAAAATTTGAGGATTTAAAAGATGGTATGATATTAACTGGAACAGTAAGAAATGTAATTGATTTTGGAGCATTTGTAGATGTTGGAGTTAAACATGATGGATTAGTTCATATATCAGAAATGAGTGATAATTTCATAAAAAATCCTTCAGATGTTGTATCAATTGGAGATGTTGTAAAAGTAAAAGTAATAGGAATTGATGAAGAAAGACAAAAAGTAAAATTGAGTATGAAATTATAAAAAAAATATAGCAATAATTTATATTATTATTGCTATTTTATTTTTTTTAACACATTATAATTTTATTAAATATTGTAGTAATTAAATCAATTTTTATATTTAATTATTTAAAAATAGTATATTTAAGTTTTTTATTATAATGTTTTTTTGTAGTAATTCTTATTATTACATTTAATTATTTGAAAATAGTATATTTAAGGTTTATATTGTAATGTTTTATTTTAGTAATTATTAGTTATATTATTTTTAAATACGATTATACACATATTCAATAAAGAATCCATTATAGAAATTGCTAATTGTATTAATTTAGGCTATTAACTATAATATTACAAATTCTTTGTGTGGAATTTTTCCTTCCCATAACCTTTGCATTTTCTTTCATCTCTGTAAGTTTTATCGGAGAATTAAATAAATCAAAAATTTTTTTAGAAGGATCTTCATTTTTTTTAATCCAAACAGCAACACCAGAAGATTCTAAAAATTCTGCATTTTGTTCTTCTTGACCAGGAATTGGATTAATAATAATTATTGGAAGTTCAGAAGCTAAGCTCTCTGAAGTAGTTAATCCACCCGGCTTTGTAACAACAAATGTTGATATACTCATTAATTCAGGAACTTTATCTGTAAATTCTAAAACTTTTAATTTTTCAGAACCATAATTTTCTATTAATTCATCAAAACTTTTTTTCATTTTATTATTTTTTCCAGAGATAGCAACTATTTGTATAGGTTGATTTAAATCAAGAAAAGATTTTAAATATTTTACTGTAGAATCTTTTCCAAGGCCAAGACCTCCACCACCGAAAAATAGAATGGTTTTTTTATTTGGATTTAGATTAAATTCCTTAAATATTGCTTCTGAATTAAAAGGTTGTTGAAATCTTGGGGAAACTGGTATTCCAGTAACAAATATTCTATCTTTATCTAATTTTTTTCTAACAAGAATACTTTTCATATTAAAATTTGAAACAAAGAAAAAGTCTGAAAATTCGCTTCTAACAAGCCATTGCTCGTGTGGCATAAAATCTGTCATTAGTGTTGCTAATTTACAGTCAACCTTTCTCTTTTTTTTAAGATAACTAGTCATTTGAGTCGCAAATGGATGAGTTGAAACAACTAAATCAGGTTTAAATTCATTAAACAATTTTAAAATTTTTAAGGCCATAAATTTATTGGTTGTCATACTAATTCCGGATAATGTACCTTTTTCAGAATAGTGATATATTTGCTTCCAAGCCCAAGGAGCATTTTTAGCTATTTCTTTATAAGCCCCTGTTGTAACCTTATTTAATGATTTATTTATATATTCTACACAATCAACCATTTCAGATATTACATCTGGATAATTTTGGTCAAGATATTTTTTAATAGATTTTGCTGCAGATAAATGTCCACCACCATATGTGGCATACAAAATTAAAATTTTCTTCATATATTAGTCCTCTTAAGTATATTTGGGTTTTAATATGGTCCCATAACCAATAGAAATATTTAAAATCAGTTTATCATATAATATGAAAAAATACAAAGAATATTTTTTCAAAATAATAATATAAAAAAATACTATAAATAGTTATTTGAAAATACTAATATCAAAAATACAATGAAAATTTTTTGGATAATACTAATATAAAAAAATACAATGAATAGTTTTTTAAAATACTAATATCAAAAATACAATTAATATTTTTTAGATAATACTAATATATAAAATACAAAGAAAATTTTTATGGGTTTAAAATAGGGCTAATAAAAATTTTATAAATTTAAAATAGGACTAATAAAAATAGGCTAAAATAGGACTAATAAAAATTTTGTATTGAATACAATAATTAAATATGATATAATCCAAATAAAGAATGGACCGGGAGGATGTTAAATGATTTTTAAAGACTATTACAAAATATTAAATATAGACGGACCAAAACATACGATGGACGAAATTAAAATAGCATATAGGGATCAAGCCAAAAAATATCATCCAGATGTTAATGTTGGAAATAGAACATCAGAAGAAAGATTCAAAGATATCAATGAGGCATATAGAGTTCTTTCAGATGCAATAGCAAAAAAGAAATATGATAAATTATGGAATACAAATATTGGAAAAAAAAGAGAGCGAGTTGAAGAAAGTAAAAGGGGAAAAGAAGCTATTTTTAGTGATTTTTTTAATATGTTTTTCGGAGAAATAACTCAGAAAGTCACTACAAAAAAAATTAATAATGAAAAAAATGCAATAAAAGGTGAAAATATAGAAACAGAAGTTGAAATATCATTAGAAGAAGCTTTTTATGGTTTGGAAAAAAAGATTTCTCTTAGAATGATAAATGGTAAAATGAAAACATTTAATATTAAAATTCCTGCCGGAATACGAAATGGAGAAAAAATTAGATTATTAGGCCAAGGAAAAACTGGAGAGAATGGTGGACGAAATGGAGATTTATTTATAAAAGTTAACATTCAAAACAGTAAAAGATTTAAATTGAGTGGTTATGATATTATAGTAGATTTACTTTTAACACCATGGGAAGCAGCTTTGGGAACTAAATTGGAGGTTGATACAATAGATGAAAAAATTACAATTATTGTACCACAAGGTACAGATAGCGGAAATAAATTAGAAATAGAAGGAAAAGGTTATAAAAAGGATAAAGGTGAAAGAGGTAATTTAATAGCTAAGGTTAAAATACTTGTTCCAAAAGAATTATCAGACGAAGAAAAAGAACTTTACCATAAACTTAAAGAAATATCCTCTTATAAACCAAGAAAAAATTATGGTTAGATTATAAATTAGTATTAAAAAAAGTAGAGTTGATTAAATTATCAACTCTACTTTTTTTCTACTAAATCCCTAAATAAATAACAAGATATTAATAAAAATGACATCAAAATATAATTTAATTGTAAAAAAAGATAAAATTGCATTTCCGTAGAATAAATCATAAACCTTACAAAAATCGCTATTGAAAAAAAATATATATAATTAATAATATATATTAATATAAAGATTTTTTGGAGGGATAATGCAAAAATTAAGTAAAAAAGTAATAGTAATAAATTCAATAATAATAATTATATGTGCTATATTAATGTTATTTAGCAACAATATTAATAATATATATAAAAGTTTAACTACATCAAATCATTTAGCTGATGGAAATAATCTAAGTTTTAATTTAATAGCTACTCCAGAAGAAAAACGAGTGAAATCGGGAGAAACAGTAACAATTCAATTAAGTTTAAGTGATATAAATGTTGGAGAACAAGGTTTAAACTCTATAGTTGGATTTTTTGGATATGACGAAAATCTATTTGAAAATGTACAAATTGTAGAGAAATCAGACTGGAATATAGAATTAAATAAAATAAAAACACATAGTTTATACGGTAAATTCTGTATCTACACAAATAATGAAGGATTAACAGATGAGCAAGAAATATTAGAAATTCAAATGCAACTAAAAAATAATTTATCACCACAAGAAACAGAAGTGAGATTTTCTGGAATAGAATCAAGTGATGGTGATGTAGATGTTACCGAGGAAGATAAAACAGTAAGAATAATAATTTATGATGATAGTATTGTAGTACCAGAAGAGCCAGAAATAGAGAACCCTAAACAAGAAAATACTGAAATTGTTGAACCAGAACAAAAACCATCAGGAAATGTGCAGACAGGAGATAATGTTATAACAATAGCGTTAAGTGTAATAATACTAACAGTTTTATTAAATATTTTTATATTAGTTAAGAATAAAAAAAGTAAGATAATTGCTGTTATTTCAACAATAGTAATAGGTTTAATATTAGTGACTTTATCTGTTAATGCTGCAGATGAAACAATGGCAGATCTATTAAACAGGTTATCAATTCAAGAAAAATGGCTAAATAGTACTGAATACATGGTAACAGATTCAGATATATCGTTTATATTGCCAAATACATCAGTAAATAATTTTAAGAATAATTTAAATAAAAATGTGAGACTATTTAATAGTCAAAATCTAGAGATTACTCAAGGAAATATTTCTACAGGAATGATTGCTAGAGTCGATGATGAAACTGCGGATTATACAACAGTTGTAATTGGAGACCTTAACAAAGATGGAGATTTAAATCAAGTAGAATTAACAAAATTAATTAGAAATACATTGAATTCAACTAAATGGAATTTAGAGGGAATAGATAAAAAAGCTGCCGATATTCAGTTGAACGAAAAAATAGACCAAAATGATATAAACGCTGCAGTTAGATATATTGTTTATAATGAATTAGATGAAAATCAAGTCACACAAGTGGTTGCACCAACAATAGAAGTTGTAGGTGGAACTTATAACAATGATACAAATTCTTATGAAGATAC
>Ga0209717_1000898_pt1 | contig 34374 bp, 30 predicted proteins | sample AD_UKC048_MetaG_FD_184418 | JGI IMG/M metagenome (GOLD analysis project Ga0209717, IMG submission 184418) | Active sludge microbial communities of municipal wastewater-treating anaerobic digesters from USA - AD_UKC048_MetaG (SPAdes) (version 2) | ecosystem: Engineered > Bioreactor > Anaerobic >...
AATGGACAATGCCATTACGGGATTGGAAAGCTGCGCTAAATCGATTTAGTATTGAATTGGGTGACCGAGTGCCTCCCTTCAATTAATGCACTCAATACTGCATTTACACAGAATTATTTACAGGCTCTAAGTTTTTTGAAATATGCACTACAAGGACTTAATAATAGCTTCCAACTTAAAGTATCGAAGGGTTTTATAAGAATAGCTTTAAAGCCATAAATTGTTGCGGTTAAATATTCCTGACTAGAAAATGCCCACCAACCATAAGTTAATGTGAAACTGTGTTGAGAACTTTTTTTATCGGTTGGCCTCCACACCTCATTGGCTTCATATTTTCCTGAAATTCCTCTTCGCTTCCAAGCAGCTTCGCATGCTCTTTTCCCAGCCTCACGTTGCAAAATTCCATTTTTTTCACTAACAGATTTGCTATGGAGGCGATACTTAATTATTGGTTCTTGCAGATTTGCCAACTCTGCTTTTTCACCTAATCTAAGCCATAAATCAAGTTCTTCTACTAGCCCGAAATCTAAATCATACCCGCCGTTACTCATCAATATTTCTCTGCGAATCATTGCACTTGGATGTGATATTGCACAATGACCAGCTAAAATTTTACTTTGAATTTCCGCATCCGTTTCTGGATGGGTAAATGATGTGAGATACCTACCTTTATGGTCAATCATGTGGCAACCTCCACCTAAAACGGCTACATTTGGATGGTTTTCTAGATATTGAATTTGCAATTTAAATCTGTCAGGTAAGGCGATGTCATCTTGATCCATACGGGCAATATATTTGCCTTTGGAAATCGTAAGCATCTCATTAAGTGAAAAGGCAAAACCGCGGTTTTCTCTAGTGATAACGATAATTCTCGAATCGTAGGATGCATACTTTTGTATTATTTTTAATGAATTATCTTTTGAGCCATCATCTAAAATGAGAAATTCAAAATCAGCTAAAGTTTGCTCAAGAATACTTTTTATCGCTTCATCAAGGTAATCGACACCGTTATATACTGCCATGATTACTGAGATTAGCGGTATATCTTCACGAATCATGTTTTTAGTTGCGCTCGTATTTTTTTCAATCATAATTGGCTTAAAAAATGACTAGAATAACTACTGTAACACATGGCGATTACAGGGTTGAAGTTAAAAAAACAGCGTAAACTGTATACTGAAATCGACAACAACACAACTACTAGAACAACTCAGCGCAAATTGCTTTTACTTCATGCATACCAACCCACAATGGAAGTCTTAACAATCGGTCAGATAAGTTTTCAGTAAAAGGCAACCCTCCATTTTTACGTCCGTACTTAAGACCACCTGGAGAACTGTGCAATGGCACATAATGAAATACCGCATTAATTTGTTTTTTCTTGAGTCTTTCTATGACGCTCATCCTTTCATCCAATGAGTTTAGAAGAATGTAATACATATGCGCATTATGTTGAATTTGTGCTGGGATAATCGGGCGTCTAAGATAACCATTTTCTTCATATTTAACTAGTTCAGCATGATATTGATCCCAAATGGTAAGGCGTTTTTGTGTAATATCATTAGCTTCTTGTAATTGCGCCCATAAGAACGCAGCTATGATTTCACTTGGCAAAAAAGAAGAGCCAATATCTACCCAAGTGTATTTATCCACTTGCCCTCTAAAAAACTGGCTGCGGTTGGTGCCTTTTTCGCGAATGATTTCTGCACGTTTTTCAAATAGTACATCATTGATTAGTAATGCTCCTCCTTCACCAGAGATCACGTTTTTTGTTTCATGGAATGAGTACGCGCCCATGTGTCCAATTGAACCAAGTGCTCTGCCTTTATAGGTGGACATGACGCCTTGCGCCGCATCTTCAATAACTATTAGGTTGTACTTTTTTGCAATTGCTAAAATTGTATCCATCTCACAGGCAACCCCTGCGTAGTGCACAGGCACTATCGCTTTGGTTTTTGGTGTTATCGCTGCTTCAATTAGATTTTCATCAATATTTAATGTATCTGGTCGAATGTCAACAAATACAGGAATGCCACCGCGCAATACAAACGCATTCGCAGTGGATACAAAAGTGTAGGATGGCATAATGACTTCATCGCCTGGTTGAATGTCAGCTAAAATAGCTGCCATTTCCAGCGCAGCAGTACATGAATGTGTTAATAAAACTTTTTTGGCTGAAGTGTTCTTTTCTAGCCACTCATGACAGTTTTTCGTAAAAATTCCGTCACCAGCAAGTTTTCTATTTGCATGTGCTTGGTCAATATATTTGTGTTCTTGACCTGTCATATAAGGTCTATTAAATGGAATCATGATTAGCTCTTTGATGTGTATTTAAATTAAGTTGAAAAGGTATAAAATTTGTCCGGATTATTAAGCAATAAGTATGCCTGAGAATTGAAAATTCAAGCAATTATCGCTGATTATTGAATAGAGCACTATTACACATTATCACAATTTGAATTGCAAGAAAAAATCAGAATATTAGCCCATATGGGCTTTACAGCATCGTTTCTCTTGATAATTGAACTGTAATCCTATTAAATACGCTCTAGAAAATGCACAGACAAAGATGACTGTTATTTAAAGGTAATAGATAGAAGGCTAAAGTTGGATATTTCAGTAATTCTGGTTAGTTACAACACCATTGAGATGACTAAAAAGGCGCTTAACGACCTTTTTGCTTCAGTTGGCGATATTGAGTTAGAGGTTCTTATAGTAGATAACGCTTCACGGGATAATTCCGTAGAAGTGTTGCGTCGTGAGTACCCTAATATCACCCTAATTGAGAATAACAAGAATGTTGGTTTTGGTCGAGCGAACAATCAAGCCTTACCCTTTATTAAAGGTCGCTATGTGTTGTTGTTAAATACTGACGCCTTTGTAGAACCAGATACATTAATCAAGACTAAGCAATATATGGATATGCATCCAAAATGTGGCATGGTGGGCGTTAGACTGGTTGGGCGTGATGGTGTTTTGCAGCCTTCTTGCAGGTACTTCCCAACGGCTTGGAATATCTTCTTGGAGCGTACCAATCTTAAGAAGTATTTTAAGCATGCCAAGTTAATTGACAATATGTCATGGGATCATGCTTCGGTGCGTAGTTGTGACTGGGTGCCGGGGTGCTATGCGTTAATTCGTAAAGAAATGATTGATCAGGTTGGTTTATTTGATCCACGTTATTTCTTGTACTATGAAGAAGTTGACCACTGCTTTGCTGCGAAACGAGCAGGTTGGCAAGTATCTTATTATCCTGACACGACGGTCGTACATATTGGCGGAGAAAGTGCAAAACATGAAGCGGCGATTTCTTCTCAGAGCCGACAAATTGAATCGCTGCAAATAGAGAGTGAACTGCTATTTTTCCGCAAAAATCATGGTGTGTTGGGTGTGGTTACACATTTGATTTTGAATAGCATTGCGGACTTTATTTTGTTTTTGAAGGCGCTCATCAAATTAAAGTCACCTTCAGAGATTCTCTTTCATTTAAAACGTGCCTTATTTGTATGGAAGATGTATTTCCTTACGCGTTTCGCCAATGTACCAACGCGGTAGAAATTTAGTTCATCCAGTATCTTTACAAGACTTAACTATCCATCTTTATTGCCGATAATACAATGTTCGATAATATCAAAGCAGATTTGAAATCCTATCATGGCGATTATGGCGCGCAAGGCTTTTGGGTGATGGTGGTTTATCGCTTTGGTCGTTGGCGCTATGGCGTACGTCCAGCTTTGCTGCGTAAAGTTTTTTCGTTTATATATAAAATCTTATACAAAATGATGCAGATTCTTACTGGCATTGAATTGCCATGTGAGGCAGATATCGGCAAGAATTTTATTATTGATCACTTTGGCGGGATTGTGGTGAGCGGCTACGCCAAGTTGGGAGATAATTGTCGAATTCGTAATGGTGTTGTTATCGGGCTTAAAAACGTTGAAGAAGTCGGTGCACCAGTGATTGGCAATAATGTTGATATAGGCGCTGGTGCGAAAGTGTTGGGAAAAATTACCATAGGGCATAATGTGCTGATTGGCGCCAATGCAGTTGTGATTAGTGATGTGCCAGACAATTCAATTGCAGTTGGTGTTCCAGCCGTGATTAAGGCGAGAAAGCAAGTTCAAATTTAGATGATTTCGAGTAATTCAATGAGTATTTCTAGCCGTATTGGAGTGGTAATTATTGGTCGCAATGAGGGTGAACGGCTCGAACGCTGCCTAAAATCATTAGTGCAACATACTAATCAAATGGTGTATGTGGATTCAGGCTCAACAGACAGCTCTATCAGTGTTGCAGCTGAGTTAGGTGCAGACATCTTAGCATTAGATATGTCACAGCCATTCACAGCCGCGCGCGCCAGAAATGAAGGTTACACGCTGCTGAAGAAGACTTTTCCACGCATTGAATTTGTACAGTTTGTAGACGGTGACTGTGAGGTTAATGCGCGATGGCTGGAGTGTGCAACCAATTTTCTAGATATCCACGCACATGTCGCTGCCGTTTGTGGTCGTCGTCGTGAACGATTTCCTGACAAAACAGTTTATAACAAATTATGTGATATTGAATGGGATTCGCCTGCTGGAGAGACAAAGTCTTGTGGAGGCGATGTGTTAATGCGTGTTGTACCCTTTGAATTTGTTCATGGTTTTCGCGCTGGTTTGATTGCAGGAGAAGAACCTGAATTGTGTGTGAGGTTGCGCGCCGCGGGTTGGAAAATATGGCGCCTTGAACAGGAAATGACTTTACATGATGCGGCAATGACAATGTTTGGTCAGTGGTGGAAGCGTACCATGCGTGCAGGCTACGCTTTTGCAGAAGGCGCTTATTTGCATGGTGCTCCGCCAGAGCGGCATTGGGTACAAGAGTCAAAGCGTGCTTGGATATGGGGGTTGGTTATTCCTCTGATTGCACTATTACTCAGCTTAATAAGTGTTAAATGGGGACTTTTGTGTTTACTCATTTATCCAATTCAAGTAATTCGACTAGCTAAGCATAACAGCATGTCAGGAAAAGAAGCTTGGATGAGGGCATTTTTTCTGGTCTTAGGAAAATTCCCAGAAATGGTTGGACAGGTCAAATTTTTCCAACGTGTTTGCAGCGGCAAGCAAGGCAGTTTAATTGAATATAAGTAACTTTTATAGGTTCCGAGAATATTAAATTGAGTACAACAACTCCCCAACAAGACATGGTTTCAGCGGAAATCCCGGACTGGTCACGTGAGCAGAAGACTTTTTTATCTTGGGATCCAGCAAGGTCATTATTGGCCAGTATTCGGCATTATCAGCGTTATGCAGCTTCTCGTAATCCACTATTCAAGTTGATGAGTAAGGTAATGGTGTTACGGCACCGTTTTTGGAGTGTGGTGACAGGTGCCGATATTCCATTAACTAGTAAACTTGGTGGAGGTTTGCTGTTACCTCATCCTAATGGCATCGTGATACACCCAGATGCCATCATTGGTCCCAATTGTTTGATATTTCAGCAGGTTACAATCGGTATGCGTGCTGGTAGTCCGCCACCGAGAATTGGGGGTCATGTGGATATTGGTGCTGGCGCTAAAATACTAGGAAACGTAACTATTGGAAATCACGCATGTATTGGTGCAAACGCAGTAGTGCTTAAACATATTCCTGCAGGCAAAAGTGCAGTGGGAATTCCAGCAAAGATGATAGACGAAACTTGAACCAATCTATTGGCGTTCAAACATTGAAGATGCGACTAAAATGCCATTAAATTAACGCTAATGCCGAACAATCGACAGGATAAATCAATATAAAAAGATAACTTTATGATTCGCATGAATATTTAATTTGGTGTGAATTTTGCATGTCTGTCATCAGTAATATAAAACCAGAATTTTGCTCATTATTTAATCCTAGTAGATTGTAGCTTTAAATGAAAATTAGTTATTTTATTAATAAGTATCCAAAATTTAGTCATACATTTATACGCCGCGAAATTCTTGAGCTAGAGCGACAAGGTTATGATGTTCAGCGCATCGCGATCTCTGGCTGGGATGGAGACGCTGTAGATGAGGTTGATATTCGTGAACTTCAGAGTACGTATTATGTGCTACAGCATGGCTTAGTCCCATTGTTAAGACCTATGCTCAACGAGATGTTGATGAACCCAATTCGATTTTTTTCAGCACTCATGCTGGCTTTCAAAATGGGCTGGATATCTGAAAGGCCATTACCTTATCATCTGGTTTTTTTACCTGAGGCCTGTCGTATCTTGCCTTGGTTAAAGGCTCATCGCTTTAGGAACATACATGCGCATTTTGGCACCAACTCTACCGAAGTTGTGATGTTGGCTCGTGAATTGGGTGGGTTGAAATATAGTTTTACCGTGCCTGACCCAGAAGAGTTTGGTAGGCTGCAATATTTAAGTTTATGTGAAAGGGGCGCAACATGACACTATTTGTTGGTGTGTTGCTCATCGTATTGGGGACGGTATTGTTATTGCCAGTTGTTGTATTTTTTACGCAAGTGATTTTTTCATCACTACTGAAATTGAAAGAAACGGTTGTCACCGTCGCAAGACCTTCATTTGCTGTGGTTGTGCCAGCGCACAATGAGCAAATACAGATTCGGTCAACCATCGCCTCAATATTGCCACAACTCACCTCAAAAGACCGTTTAATTGTAGTGGCTGATAATTGCAATGATGACACTGCCAAAATTGCTAGGGATGCTGGTGCAGAGGTTATCGAGCGTTTCAATTTAGACGCGCGAGGTAAGGGCTATGCCCTAGATTTTGGGGTGCGCCATTGTGCCGAAACTCCGCCAGAAGTGGTTGTGATTGTCGATGCAGATTGTCAGGTGGAACCAAATGCGTTAGGCAAGCTGGCTACAACCTGCATTGAGTTTGGTCGACCAGTACAAGCCTTATATTTAATGAAATCTCCAGTTGGAGCAGGATTGCAAACCAAAATCGCTGAATTTGCCTGGTTGGTGAAAAATCTAGTCAGGCCATCCGGTTACGCCGTATTGGGCTTGCCGTGCCAGTTAATGGGTACTGGGATGGCTTTTCCTTGGGAAGGCATCAGCAAAGCCAATTTAGCGAGTGGACATATTGTTGAGGATCTTAAATTAGGTATTGAATTTAGTCAGGCAGATAAGCCGCCGCTATTTTTAAAAAACGCGTTAGTGACCAGTGTGTTTCCAACCAACACCGAAGGTTTGACAGGGCAGCGTACTCGCTGGGAGCATGGACATCTCGGTGTGATATTAAGTGAAGCGCCAAGTCTGTTTGCAGAGGCGATACGCAAGCTGAATTTGAGTCTTTTTGTGTTGGCGCTAGATTTGATTGTGCCGCCGTTAGCGTTATTGAGCTTATTGACTGTGGGAGTTTTTATACTCAGCACAATTTTTTATATTTTCAGTGGACTGCTGTTGCCACTAGTTCTATCGGCCTTTGGACTACTATTGCTGGGTATAGCAGTACTTGTTGCTTGGGCAAGGTTTGGCCAATCAATAATTTCATTCGCTAGTTTGTGCTATGCCCCTATATATGCGCTTCTTAAGATACCTGTTTACCTGAATTTTTTTGTAAAAAGACAGGTGAATTGGGTGCGTGCTAAACGAGATGAATGATTCGAGAAAAATGATGAATGAAGTAGTGGAGTGGAAAATTCGTTGGTATGCAATGGTTGATAAAATTCGCGTGATTGCCGATGATGTTGAAGAAGATATTCTGGTGAAAGAGTTGTCCACTAGTACCTATCCAAGGATTCTGGGTTTTGTTAATTCGTTCGCAATGAACTCAATGGTATCCAATGAAGTGTTCTTTAACGCATTATATGGTGCTGATATTTTGCTCAGAGACGGTTCAGGTATGTCGATGTTAATGACGCGCCTTGCCGTGAATAAGGGTTTAAATATGAATGGCACTGATTTCATTCCAAAATTGTTGACAGCTTACCATGGTAAACGAGTGGCTTTTTGGGGAACACAAGAGCCTTATTTAAGCCAAGCAGTTGCAATAGCAGTTGCTTTGCATGGAATCATTCCAGTTTCTGTGCATCATGGTTTTGAATCAGAGCAGTTTTATGTGGATTTGGCGATTAAAACGCAACCTGAATTTATCGTGCTAGGCATGGGGATGCCAAAACAAGAAAAAATAGCTGCTATGATCCGTGATCAGAATATTGCGACATTGGTGGTCTGTGGCGGTGCGATTATTGATTTCATGGGAAATAAAGTAAAGCGTGCGCCAAAATGGATTAGAAAAATCGGTTTTGAGTGGATCTATCGGTTAGTACATGAACCTAAGCGGCTTTATAAGCGCTATGTACTTGGGAACCCTGCATTTATATATCGTATGTTACGCATGCATCGAGTTATCGCCTCTCGCAAAAAATCACATGTTTAGTGCTTTATTGCAGTTTGACACGATTGAGTGAATGAAAAAATCATCACTTTGCTGGTAGAATACTACCTAATTAAAGACTAAATAATCAACATTTTAAGTAAAAAGGTAGTTCCCAGTATGTATGAAGCGTTTTATGGGTTGACGGAAAAACCGTTTTCTATTCAGCCTGACCCTGATTTTCTTTACTTTGGTCAACGCCACAGCTTAGCGTATTCTATGCTTGAATATGGCATTACCAATCGTTCAGGCTTTACGGTGGTGTGTGGGGATATTGGCTGTGGCAAGACAACGCTGGTGCGTCACCTGCTGAATAATGTGAATGAGGATATTACAGTCGGTATCGTTTATAACACACATCAAAGAGTTGATGATTTGTTAGGCTGGATTTTGCTGGCATTCGATCAACCTTATGAAGGTATGTCTGAAATCGCACTCTATGAAGCTTTCCAGAAATTCTTGATTGAAAGCTATACGGCAGGACGCAGAGTGGTGTTGATTGTTGATGAAGCGCAAAACTTGAGTCCTGGTGCACTTGAGTCTTTGCGCATGTTGTCAAACATCAATGCAGATAAAGACCAACTGTTACAGGTCGTGCTTGTAGGTCAGCCGCAATTAAGAGAGTTACTGCGTAGACCTGATTTGCAGCAATTCTTTCAGCGTGTTGCCGTAGACTTTTTCATCCCACCTTTACAAGTAGCTGAAGTCTCGAAATACATAGAGCATCGTTTAAAAGTGGCGGGTTGCGAAAAACGTTTATTTACCCCTCGTGCTATTGAGTTGATTGCAGAATCCAGTAAAGGTGTGCCAAGGAGTATCAATATTTTATGCGACATGGTGCTAGTGTATGGTTTCTCAAGCGGCGTAGAGAAAATTGGCGTGGACTTGGTTGAAGAAGTTTTGCGAGACAGAGCTGAATTTGGCGTGCTTGCTTACAATTAATTTCAACGCACTTTAATATTGATATTTCGGATAGTGAACGCATGAGTGTACTAGTGACTGGCGGAGCGGGTTATATTGGCTCACATACCTGCTTAGAGTTGTTAAATGCTGGTTTTGATGTAGTGGTTATCGACAATTTTAGCAATAGCAAATTTGAATCGCTGAAGCGTGTTCAGCAACTCACAGGCCGTGAACTCATATTTAAACAAGGTGATGTGCGGGATAGAAACTTTCTGCGCGAAGTGTTTGGCCAACATGCCATCACGGCGGTTATACATTTTGCAGGTCATAAAGCCGTTGGCGAATCCATTCGGTTGCCTTTGCAATACTACGATAACAATGTATCTGGCAGTATTGCACTGGCTGAAGTGATGTTAGAATTCGGCGTTAAAAGTGCTGTATTTAGCTCTTCAGCGACCGTTTATGATGCGCCGGGTGACCTACAAATTCCTGAAGATTTTCCGGTTAAACCGATTAATCCTTATGGTCAATCCAAGTTGATGGTTGAGCAAATCTATCGGGACCTTTCAATTGCAGATCCGACATGGAAAATCACAATTTTGCGTTACTTTAACCCTGTAGGCGCGCATGAAAGCGGCCAGATTGGCGAAGACCCTAATGGTATTCCCAATAATCTCATGCCTTATATTTCGCAAGTAGCCGTTGGTCGCCTTGAAGAGCTCAGTGTTTTTGGTTCAGATTACCCAACAGTAGATGGTACTGGCGTGCGTGACTATATTCATGTGGTTGATTTAGCGCTAGGTCATTTAGCCGCGCTGCGTGCACTTGAAAAGCAAACTGGATTAGTCACGGTGAATCTGGGTACGGGCAAAGGTTGTAGCGTATTACAATTGGTGAAGGCGTTTGAAACTGCAAGCGGTAAGCCGGTGAAATATCGCATTGTTGAGCGTCGTGATGGTGATATTGCAACGTGTTACGCAAATCCTCAGTTGGCGAAGTCATTGTTCGGCTGGCAAGCCAAGTTTGATATTGATGCGATGTGTCGCGATACATGGCGCTGGCAATTCAACAATCCATTAGGCTATAACGCTTCTTAATTCGCATCTAAAAGTTGGGTAATACACCCATTTTTTGCGTTAAATTTTACCCATCTTCTTTTATGCTCCTTTGTAAGCCTTTATTTATAAGGTTTACAGGGCAGTAATTTTCTCTCGGAGATTTTTCGTTTAGTTTTTCTCGATTTTTAAAAAGCGATTCCACAAGTTTTCTATGCCTTTTTCAATCGTGAATTCCGCCAGCACTTTTTTCTTTCCTGTAGCGCCAAAGCGTGCGCGTTTTTCTTTATCTGAGGCAAGGGTTACGATATGTTCAGCCATTTGTGATGCGTGCGCGGGGTCAAACAACAAGCCATTTTCGTGGTCAATGACTAATTCTGGGATGCCGGCAAGGCGCGGCGCAATCACAGGTACTTCAAGAATCATGGCTTCCATGAGCACCATGGGAATGCCTTCCATAAATGAAGAAAGTGCAAAAATATCGGCATGGACCATTTCATCTAGTACAGTTTGTTCAGGCACGGCACCGCGGAAAATGACTTTGTCAGACACGCCTTTTTCTTTCACATAAGTTTCAATCGCACTTCGATATGGCCCATCGCCCAAAAGCACAAGCTCCATATTAGGCACTGTTTTTAGCGCTTCGGCAAAGGCACTGATCATCACTGGATAGCCTTTTTCTACATGCAGTCGACCAACAGAAATTAAGCGTATCGTAGTTGCATCTTTTGGTTGGCTTGACTGTTTAGACTTCGCCAGATTGACAGCTTCCAATTCGATACCGCATCTTGATACAAACAGTTTATCCCAATGTTGCGGACCAACTGCTCGAAATGCTTGCGATAGACCGAAATACGAAATGCAATTCGCAAACGTACATTTTTCAAGTTTTTGGCCAAGTAAGGGACCCCAAGGGTAATCAAAGCAAGAAGTACCATGAAGAGTCATGGACCAGTTCAGCTGTAAATACTCACTGGCAATCATGCCGACATTGGCGCCAGAGTTGGCAAAATGAATATGCAAATGTTGAACTGGGTTTTCTTTAAGATGATGTGCAAGTACAATTCCTTCTGCAAATTGAAATACTGACCACAATGTATTTTTAACACCAGGTAGATGGTGACCAAAGGCTATTTTAAAAGCTTTAAAATATGCGAGTGGGTTTTTAAAGAACATTTTCCCGTGAACCAACACTAATTGCCAAGGCTTGATGGGTAAAATACTGACGGTTTGTTTAAATTCTTGGTGATCGGTGTCTGAAATCAGGTTTTCTAACTTTGGTTTACGTAGAGCGTAAACGTCAATGTTCGCACCACGACGGCGCAACTCCTGGATTTCTCGACGAATAAAAGTGTGTGAGCGGGATGGGTATTCACTGCAAAAGTAAGCTAAATTCACTGCACTAATCCTTCAAAATTCATTAAGTAACTAACTTAAAGGCCGGGCTGCAAGCCACTTAACCGAAATGCAAAACGTGCTACAGAGAGTTCTTGTTTACGATTCCAATTATTAAAAGTATTGATGTCGCAACGATTAAGTTGAAATTGAGGTTGAATTGGTTTGTTTTTACCCCATTTAGTGGTTACGGCATTCCGATAACCTGCTTGCAATACCGTCTCGATAGCACGCGCGTCATAATCACCGTTAGGATAACAAAACGAAGTGACGTCAGCATCCAACTCTGATTCCAGTCGTTTTCTAGATTCAACAATTTCATATTTTAAATCTTGGTCAACGCATTGTGGCATCAGCGCATGTGTCATTGAATGTGAGCCAATTTCATGGCCTTGTTGATGAATTTGACGTATTTCACTCCAAGTCATGAGCCTGCCCCAAGCTGGCGTCGTTATTTTTAATATATTTTCTAAATTTTCAATAAACTCGGTTCTTTTTTCTGGGGTGATTTTTTTAGAATGTTGAATAATGTGACTTTCAAATGGGTCCGTTACTTTTGATGGAACCCCGTAAGCTTCTGCTAGTATCAGTACTTTTTTCATGGCTTCAGAACCACTGTTTTTGGCGTTGAGTGTGCAATAGCCGATACGGTCATGCCAAAGAATATTAGCTTCATCTACATTGCGTACTGGGATGTAAAATGTTGCTTTGAAATTGAATTCATCTAAAACTGGCAATCCATATTGAAGGTTGTCAAGTTGCCCGTCATCAAACGTAATTGCTAAATATGGTTTTTCTGGATGCTCACCACTCATTAATCGATGGTGAAGATATGTGAGAGGGCCAATAGTAAAGAATTGATTAAAGAATTTACAGAACCAACGTAATTCTTCGGGTGTGACGCAAATACCTGGGTAAGGATATTTTTGTCGTAGCTCCTCTGGCAAAACACGATGAAAAGTAACTATCGTCAATTTATTGTTAGCACATCTGTTTGGCTTGCTGATGCTTGATAATAATAAACCTTCAGCAAGCAAATCTCGCAGTGTCGGTTTGATAGATTTTAGTGAGGAACTCATGTTGATATTAGTTGCTTAGTTGAAGGATCTATGGTTGTTTGCACGGATACTTAGTTGATAAATAAATCAGGTAACAATTTTTATTAATTAAATTCAGCGTGCATAACTTGATTTTAAGTTGACTAATAAGCACCTTTTCCGGTAAAGGCAAAAACGGTGCGAAATAAGATGGAAATATCCAACCAAATTGACCAGTTATTAATGTATTCAATATCTGACTCAATACGTTGCACCATTTGCTCAATGTCAACCGTTTCACCCCTTAAACCTCTCACTTGGGCTAATCCAGTGATGCCTGGCTTGATGTGGTGTCTTGCGAAATAGTCAAAAATTCTTTGAGAATATTCTTTGTCATGTTGAAGCGCATGAGGACGAGGACCAACTAGAGACATGTCGCCAGTAAGTACGTTAAATATTTGTGGCAATTCATCTAGGCTGGTTTTGCGAATAAACGCCCCAACGCGGGTAACTCTACTATCGCCTTTAGATGCTTGTTTTAACTTGCCAGATTCTTCCTGGTGTACGTACATACTGCGGAACTTCCAAATTCTGAAAGATTTTCCGCTCCAGCCTGCACGATTTTGTCTGAAAAACACCGGACCTGGACTGTCTATTTTTACCGCAATTGCCACAACAATCAGGATTGGGAAAATCATCAACAATATTAAAACTGACAGCACTTTATCGACGATAGATTTTAACAGTAGACGCATGCCAATGAGAGGTGTTTCAGAAAGTGTTAATACTGGAATACCCGAAATCTCTTTAACGCTGTGATTCACGAGCCTTAAGGCAAAAATGTCTGGAATCCAATGAATGGCGACATGTTTGTCAATGACATCCATATAAATCTTTTCAAGTTCGATAGAGGATTTAAGCGGCGTGACAATATATACCGTGCTAATGTCGTGTAAATCAATCAACGCAGGTAAATCGTTCACATCACCAAGAACAGCAGGGTCGTTTTTTCTGCCAGCTGCTTTTCTGCCCCTAGCTTTATTGTCTTCGTCCAATAATTTAACAAAGCCAATGACCTGTTCGCCAACCCAAGGGTTATCTGAAATTCTGTGTTGTAGATAGTAAGCCAGCCGACTTTGCCCGACAATCAAAACTTTTTCATTTTGCTGTGCATGTTGTACGATGTTCTTGTAGACCAATCTAAAGAGCATGTGGATGATAAGCTGTGCAATAAATCCCGCTATATATAACTGGGCAATTAAATTTCGAGAATATATTTCGCTTTGCTTTGTTAAAAAGGCGAGCACAACCAAGATGAAAAAAGTTAGTGTCCATGCCTTTAATAAATTAAACGCTTTATCGATTGCATGACCATTACTTCTGTAAATAGCAAATCGGTCATAAGTTAAAGCCATGACAACCAGTAATACTAATATTAAATTGATATAAGGTGAGTATAGTGCGCCCATGTGACGCATAATTAACGCCCATGCAATGCCTATCACTGCTGTGCCGTCGAGCAATTGTTGAACGATATTACTTAAGCTACTGCGCCGCTGTAAAAGTGTTTTTGAGCCAGATTGTCTATATGCCATTTGTAATGCCGTAAATATTTTTCAATTAATCCGTTATTATGACAGCTTTATAAAGTCATGACCTAATTCAGTTTTGGTGGGACATAAGTCGCTACGGCCTGTGCACGGCAAGAAACATCTAGTTTACTAAAAATGCGTTTTAGATGGTTTTTAACTGTGTTGGGGCTAATGCTTAAAATCATGCTGATTTCAAAATTTGTTTTACCCATTCTTACCCAATGAATAATTTCATGTTCGCGGTCGCTTAAACCTTGTACGTGATATTCAGAAAGATCATCTTCCTCTGCATCAGCGGACTCTAAACTTTCGATTCTGCGAAGCGCAGCATCTAAGTGAGGCATGAACATGCCTAACACAGAAGATGTGATTGGAAACTCTGACTGTTTGTCCATGAAGATGTAAAGGCAATCGTTATTGCCACGTATATCACGCACGCCATACACTAAAAGTGAGTTAATGACAGAAAGCTGGTTGTTAAAAAAAGCTGGCACACCATCTGCATCTGAGTCAACAGAGAAATTGTTAATTCTGTACCAGCGTTCACTATTCGCAAGCCATCTTTGGTAGAGGTCTGACATTAGGTGATCAATATGCCCTGAGGATTCATGCAGGGATTGCGTACGTATACCCGGAATGTTAGAACTCACATCATAGTTTAGTGTACCTTTGTTGAAGTCGCCCCACACCGCAATTAAGACATCATGTGGGAAAATTTTGGCAAGGTCATCTTGCTGCCACCTGAAAAAATCAACATGCTTTTTAATTTTATAAGAACGCTGTATGACATCAATCAACGTATCCCAATGATTGTTTTCTAAAGTCGTAGCCATTTTGTATTCACTCCCATTCATTTTCAAAATTACAATTTACTAAGACTATTGCAAGTTGAATGCCAGTGAATGGTGGATTATTTTAACTATATAAAACAATGAGATGCAAATAATGTTTACTGGATTATATTTTAGACTGACGTAAATTTGACACTTTTGTCATTTAAATGCGCAATCTTTATGACAAGTGATAGATTGATTGTGCTTTAGGGTTAAATGTAGACGGATAGAATTAGTAAAGAAATCTACATTTTTAAAAAGACCGAAAATTTTTATTAAATTCAATTTCGATTTATAGTGTTGCAGTGGTGCCCAGAAGAGAACTCGAATCTCCACATCTTTCGATACTAGTACCTGAAACTAGCGCGTCTACCAATTCCGCCATCTGGGCATGTAAGCTTATTTGTTTTAGCGTGATTTAATGATATCAGGATAAAACGTATTAAAATTGAGCTACCAATTAAGTGGTAGTGCACATTATAACAGTTTCATCGTAAAGGGTAATCTATGTCGCCAAGTAAAAAGAACAGCCAAAATAATAAAAAAAGAAAATTAGACCCGTTTTTTGAGCGTGAATCTAGCAAATACGAGCATCCTTTGCCAAGTCGCGAATACATCTTGTCTGTTATGACCGAACAAGGTGTACCTTTGAGTTTAGATCAACTCTTTACACTGCTTGATATTGGGCAAGACGAACGAGATAGTTTTGCGAAGCGGTTGAATGCGATGGAGCGAGAAGGGCAAATCATTCAAAACCGAAAAGGTGCATTGTGTATAGCGGATAAACTAGATTTAATCGCAGGTGTAGTGCAAGGGCACCCAGATGGTTTTGGGTTTTTGATTCCAGACGATAAAAGTAAATGCAATGGAGAAGATTTATTTTTAAGTGCTAAAGAAATGTCGCAAGTGATGCACGGCGACCGTGCCATGGTGCGTATGGCTGGCTTAGATAGGCGCGGCCGACCAGAAGGAAAAATTGTTGAAGTACTTGAGCATCGCACGCAACGTTTGGTGGGTCGAGTATTGCAAACCAGTGGCGTCACCATCGTGGCGGCAGAAGATAAGCGTATCAATTTAGATATCCTAATACCTTACCATTTAGATATGGGTGCTAAAGCAGGTCAGGTTGTGATGGTGGAGTTGACTTCGCAGCCTTCAATGCATGCCCAACCGATGGGTAAAGTAGTTGAAATTTTGGGCAATTATGCTGATAGCGGTATGGAAATTGAAATAGCTCTGCGCAAGCACAATTTGCCACACGAATTTAGTGCGGAAGCAGTCAAGTTAGCTGAATCCTATCCAAAACTAGTGCAGCCCGCAGATTATAAAAACCGTATTGATTGTCGCGAATTGCCATTAATTACCATTGATGGTGAAACTGCTCGTGACTTTGATGATGCTGTGTACGCGGAGCCGCAGGGCAAAGGCTGGCGCTTGGTCGTTGCCATTGCAGATGTGAGTTTTTATGTAAGGCCAGGTGATGCCTTAGACAAAGGCGCTATTGAGCGGGGGAATTCTGTTTATTTTCCACGCCGTGTTATTCCTATGTTGCCAGAAGCGTTGTCAAATGGATTGTGCTCGCTTAACCCAGATGTTGAGCGACTGTGCATGATTTGCGATATGCAAGTAGACGGCTTGGGTGTGGTGAAACAATATAAATTTTACTCCTCAGTCATGCGATCAAAAGCGCGTATGACCTATACACAAGTATACGAAATGTTGCAAAATCCGGATGGCGAGTTGGCACAAGAATACACCTGGTTGATGCCGCATTTGCAACATTTGAATAGTGTTTATCAGCTCATGCTTACCCAGCGAGAAAAACGCGGAGCCATTGAGTTTGAAACCTCTGAAACGATAATGGTGTTTAATGACCAAGGCAAAATTGAGAACATTATTCCTAGCCAAAGAAATGAAGCGCATAAACTGATTGAAGAATGTATGTTGGCGGCCAATGTTTGTGCAGCCGATTTTCTGCTAACGCATGAGCACCCAGCTTTATATCGCATCCATGAAGGGCCAACACCTGAAAAATTAGAGTTGCTGCGTACCTTTATGGGTGAATTTGGTTTTGGTGTGGGCGGTGGTGACAAGCCACATGCTAAAGATTATGGCAAGCTGTTGGCCCGTATTAGAGAACGACCCGACGCACAGTTATTGCAAACCGTATTATTGCGCTCAATGCAACAAGCCGTTTACAGCCCGGATAACGTCGGCCATTTTGGCTTGGCTTATGAAGCCTACGCGCACTTTACCTCACCCATTCGCCGCTACCCCGATTTACTCATCCACCGCGCTATTAAAGCGGTGCTAAATGGCGACAAATACAAAGCAGGCGATTGGAACGCGCTAGGTATGCAATGCTCAATGACCGAGCGCCGTGCCGATGATGCCACGCGTGATGTGACCAATTGGCTTAAATGCTTTTATATGCAAGATAAAATTGGCGAGGTTTTTGAAGGTACCGTTGCAGGCGTTACCAGCTTTGGCTTATTTGTGGCGCTGGATGGTGTATATGTAGAAGGTTTATTGCATGTTACAGAGTTGGGCAATGATTATTTCCACTTTGACAAAGCCCGCCACGAAATGGCTGGCGAGCGCACAGGCGTGCGTTATCGCTTGGGTGATAGGCTCACCATTAAAGTCGCGCGAGTAGATTTAGAAACCACTAAAATTGACTTTACTTTAGTCAATAAAACAGCAGACTTTAATGGAGATGCTCTGCAAGCCAGTATCCATAAGGCTCCCAGAGGTGCTAAAAAGCCCTCTGGCGAAAATGTGCATAAAAAGACGACATTGAAGTTGCCTGAGAAAGCTGTGATATCCACAAAAAATGGTGCAGGAAAACCTGCTAAAAAAACGGTTAAGAAAGACCGTGTAAGGCAGAATAAGAACAAGGGGAAACCCAAGAGATGAGACCTAAAATACGTCGAGGAGATGGAAAGGAACTCCGACCGGGTGAGGGAGTTGTTGCAAATTTAAAAGAAATAGGGAATCACCTATTAAAAGTTGTTGGAACCGGCTTTTTACTTACACGTTACAGTACATTTGCGACTGCAAGACATGTTTTAGATGATTTGGCTGACTTCGAGACAAATACGTTGCACCCCAGTTTTATTTTTCAAGATGGCTCAGAAAATATTGGTGGTTGCTTTTTTAGACGAATTGTTGGAATAACAGTATCGAATACTGCTGATGTAGGTATTGGTCAAGTAGAAAGCGATGCTGATAAAAATTCTCCTAATTTGAGAGGACCAATTTCACTAACTCGTCTCAATATTGGTGAAGCACTTGTGAGCTATGCTTATCCAGAAAATGCAATTCTTGATTTTAGTAAGCAAGCTCAAAATAGTCATCTTAAGCAAAAGCCAGACGAAAACATTCCAACAATTGCTGGTGCTTATATTAATGGTAAGTTTCTTTCTCAAATTGATGCAAATTCCCGACCTTTCATCCCAATACACACTATGAAACAAGCCTTGAAATTAGGAGTGGAGCAAGTGGATGTCCAATATTTAACTCAAGTGGACGGATTGTTGCCCTTGCATGTCGAGGTTGGGATTTTCGAGGTGGAGAGTCGGAAGGGGATGATTTGTCGCCTGTAATACCCATAACTCAACTTCTTCCACTAGAACTGGGTTGTATACGAATTCCACCGGAAAGTTGGGAGTTCTCACAAATACCTACAACTAGGCGTGGAGCAGTTTTAACTTTTTCTGAGCTTATCACTTATGGTCATGTTGATGTTGGAGCGTTCTAATATTCAAAAATGTAGTTGTGATTGAAGTAGAGTTAAAGACCAAAACAATTTGCCCTCCATGTTAATATGTAAGAATAACATCTTGGAAAACAATCAATGAGCGATGCCCGTATTTTATTTGGCTTTCATGCCGTGTTGAGTCGTTTGCGCCAACATGCGGCGAGTGTGCAAGAAATTTTAATTGACCGCGACCGCGTGGATGCACGCATGAAAGATTTGCTAAAAATGGCGGAGCTTTCTGGTGTGCGCACCATGGAAGTTGAGCGCAGCCGACTGGACGGCATGGCGGGTATGAATGGCCGTCATCAAGGCGTGATTGCGCGGGTGGTGGATACGCCGATTCCGTATAAAGATATTCACGATATTTTAGAGTCTGACCTCACAGAGCCGCCGTTTTTTTTAATTTTAGATGGCGTTGAAGACCCGCATAACCTCGGCGCATGCTTGCGCGTGGCTGATGCGATGGGTGTGCACGCTGTGATTGCACCAAAAGATAGAGCAGTCGGCCTAAACGCAACCGTGCGTAAAGTCGCCTGCGGCGCGGCTGAAACCGTGCCTTTTATCGCGGTAACGAATTTAGCCAGAACCATCCGCGAGCTAAAAGACGCAGGTGTTTTTGTGGTTGGCACCACCATGGATGCACCCAGTAATTTGCTCAATACCAAACTTGATGGCCCCATTGCCATTGTACTTGGGGCTGAAGGGGATGGCTTGCGTCGCCTTACAATAGAAAATTGTGATGCCTTAGTGACGATTCCTATGTTTGGTTCAGTAGAAAGCCTCAATGTGAGTGTGGCGAGCGGGATTTGTTTGTATGAAGTCCGAAGGCAACGAGGCTTGAAATAGTGATTAGGATTTTTTTAAACTTTATTAAATGGATATTCCTATCAGCTTTTGGATTATATTTTCTTTTCGTAGCTAGTAACTGGGGCGATGAAGATTTAAAGCCAGAAGTACAGGCAATACTTAATTGGCATTCACCCGCCACTCAGGATGACAACGGCTATTTGATTCTGCTTGGCATGAGCGCACCATTTGACCAAGATGCCTTGCATGTGGGAAAAGCTAAGCTTGCTGAAAATATAGCGCGCTTTGAGACGGCCAGAAAAACGCAAACAATTCCACCTGCTCAAAATGAAGTAAATGCGTTTATACCTTATCAAGAATCTGCAGGCTTGCAAGATTATCTTTGTCGGTACAACCAAGCAGAAAATTGCATAGAATTTTACCTTATGCATGATGCCAATACGGTAAAACAAGTAATCGCTTCTCAAGAAGTGTTGTTGGCTAGATTTGCGGCGTTAAAGGCCAGTAATCAGTTTACTGAAATTTTTGTGCCTATGTCTAACATTGATTTTTCTGGAATATCAGCTTATTTAGTTGCAATCGAGTTGGAGTATATGCAAGCCGCGCAGGATATTGCCGCAGGCAATGAAAATGCAGGGGTTCAGCGCTTGGTAGATAATGCGCTACACAACAGAACGATGTTAAAAAACAGTGTCACGCACGGTAGCCGCGCACTGATGCTAAGCAGGGTGGAACAAGATGTACGCATTTTAAGTGAGTTGATGGCAAAATATCCAGCGCTTGCCAAGTCATACAAACAGACAATTTTACCACTGCTAAATCCCATTTCTACCAGCGAGTACAATTTGGAAGCGCCTTTTATTAACGATAGAGCAGATAGTATTTTGATGTTTGACTTTACACTTGACGCGACAAAAGCACTGGAAAGAAATGCGCAATTAAGCTTTTTTGATAAGCTAAAAGGGGTTAATTTTCAGCCCAATGCAACGCTCAATTTTTTATATGATTTGAAAACTTTGCGTTTGAAACTGGCTACGATGGATGCGCAACGAATAGATGCAGTTAAAGCGCAAGTTGAAGCTGAGAAAAAATCTCTATTTGGCTTTGGTTATAAACCCTATTATTTTAAAAACAGTATAGGAAAGATTTTAGTCACCACCTTTGATGTGAGCGGATTGCTGGATGATTTTGAAGCATTTCATGATATTGAAGGATATATGCGTTTGGTGAGACTGCAACTGGATTCTTTTCAAGCGGGCAATTCAAAAACCGACCTTGAACGCTTGCTTGCAAAATATCCTGACCCTTATACGAACAAGCCTATGCGATTCGATAGTAATAAAGGAATATTGGTTTTTAAAGGGCGCTCTGGCAGTCAAGTAAACGAATATCGAGTAGCGATAGCGCCAATTATCTAAGCTCATTCATATGGCTAAATGTTAAAAAAACAGGCCGAGCGAAAAATACTGCTCTGCGAGCCTTGTAAATAAAGGCTTCTAGGGCAGGTCAAAAGGTTTGTTTGTTTTAGGGCTTGTTTTGGCGCGATATTGATGCCATTTTTTATGGCAAGTCATGATTGCTATCAGACCAATTCTCCGACTAAATTTAACTCAAATTTTACTTACAGCAATCGTTTTAAACATCTCATTTAGCAGTATTCCACCTTTTTCCAGCATAAAATATCTGAAAGCTTCCGCGGCCTGAGAGTTGTTGTGTTTATTCAAAGCTACCACGTGCCAAGTCCGCATGATGGGGGTTTCTTGAACATCTAGTACAACTAATTGGCGATTACTGATTTCACTTCCTACGGTGTGAAGCGAGGTGAATGTGATACCTAAATTAGCAATCACGGCCTGTTTAATCGCTTCAATGCTAGATATCTGCATGCTCACAATGGGTGAAATTTGGTGCTCAGTGAAGTATTTCTCCATAATAAAACGGGTGCCAGAGCCAAGTTCCCTCGAGATTACTTCATAAGAATTGAGCTCATCTGGTGTGATGTTCAATTTACCTGCAAGTGCATGTTGCGCGTTGGCGATAAACGCATGCGGATGTTTGGCAAAAGCTTCCACACGCGTATCCATTTCTTTTGGTGGTTGCCCCATGATGGCGATGTCAATTTCACCGTCACGTAATAACTCAACCAGTTGCTGCCGGTTTCTTGCTTCCATTTTAATTTTTAAATTTGGAAAGTCTTTTTTAAATTCTGCGATTAAATGCGGTAAAAAATACTTGGCAGTACTCACCAAGCCAATATTCAAGGTTTTCATTTGCGTACCACGCAGACGCTCCATCATCACGTCTGCTTCATTCACGGTGCTGAGCATTTTTCGCGCATAGAGCAAAAAATATTCGCCAGCTGAAGTGAGTTCAATTTTTCTGTTTTCTCGAATAAACAGATTGACGCCCATGTCTTGTTCCATTTCTTTAATTTGCTGAGAAACAGCAGGGGCCGTAATACAAAGTTCTTCCGCAGCCCGTGCAAAGCTCATGTGTTTGTACGCGCTTAAAAATATTCTTACTTGCCGTAATGTTAAATTTCGCATAAGTAAAACTTAATTGATGGTAAATTATTTATCAATATAACTTAACTGTGATTTTAAATATAGTGGTCAACAGCCAGATGACTTAAAACTTATTAATTTTTATAGCGGATGATAAAAAATGACGACTCAATCAGATGCACGGATTACCGATATTAAAGAGCGCTACAAGGGTGGTGTGTTGAAATACAAGCAAATGGGTTATTGGCGACCAGATTATGAGCCAAAAGAAACCGATTTTATCTGCGTATTTCGCATCACGCCGCAAGAAGGGGTAGACCCAGAAGAAGCGGCTGCAGCTGTGGCTGGCGAATCATCCACCGCGACGTGGACAGTCGTATGGACAGACATGCTAACGGCCTATGAAGATTATCAGGGTAAGGCTTATCGTATAGATGCAGTGCCTGGCACTGGGGTTGGTACCGACAAAGAAGCACAATATTTTGCCTACATTGCCTATGACTTGATTTTGTTTGAAGAAGGGTCAATCGCAAATGTGACAGCTTCTTTAATTGGTAATGTATTTAGCTTTAAGCCGCTAAAAGCCGCGCGCTTAGAAGATATTCGTATTCCAGTAGCCTATGTGAAAACTTTTAAGGGGCCGCCAACAGGTATTATCGTTGAGCGCGAACGGTTAGATAAATATGGTCGGCCGTTATTAGGTGCCACCATGAAGCCTAAGTTAGGTTTGTCTGGTAAAAATTACGGGCGCGTGGTGTATGAAGGCTTAACGGGCGGCTTGGATTTCACTAAAGATGATGAGAACATCAATAGTCAACCATTTATGCATTGGCGTGACCGCTTTTTATTCTGTATGGAAGCCGTTAATCGGGCCCAAGCCAACACGGGCGAAATTAAAGGCCATTATCTCAATATCACAGCGGCCACCATGGAAGACATGTACGAACGTGCGGAATTTGCCAAACAGTTGGGTTCCAATATTGTGATGATAGACTTGGTGGTAGGTTGGACAGCGATTCAATCAATCAGCAACTGGGCGCGTAAAAATGACATGATTTTGCATATGCATCGTGCTGGGCATGGCACCTACACGCGCCAAAAAAATCATGGTGTATCGTTTAGGGTAATTGCTAAATGGTTACGCTTGGCAGGCGTTGACCACTTGCACGCTGGAACCGCAGTCGGCAAGCTGGAAGGTGACCCGATGACCGTGCAAGGGTATTACAACGTATGTCGTGATGCAGTGACGAAGCAGGATTTATCGCGTGGCATTTTCTTTGACCAAGATTGGGCAGACTTACGAAAAGTCATGCCAGTGGCGTCAGGCGGCATTCATGCTGGGCAAATGCATCAGCTTTTACACTTGTTTGGTGATGATATGGTACTGCAATTTGGCGGTGGCACAATTGGTCACCCTGATGGCATACAAGCAGGCGCAATTGCTAACCGTGTTGGTATTGAGGTAATGGTGAAGGCACGTAATGAGGGTAAAGATATTTTAAATGAGGGCCCAGATATTCTGCGTGAGGCAGGTAAGTGGTGCAAACCGCTAGCGCAGGCACTAGAAACTTGGAAAAACGTATCGTTTAACTACACGTCTACGGATACACCAGACTTTGTTGCAACGCCAACAACCTCCAACTAACTTTTATCGAAGGAATTATCATGCATATCACACAAGGTCAGTTTTCATTTTTACCCGTTCTCACTGATGCTGAAATTCGGCTGCAGATTGATTATGCCATCAGCAAGGGTTGGGCAGTTTCAATTGAGTGGACAGATGATCCACATCCGCGAAATGTTTACTGGAATATGTGGGAAATCCCCATGTTTGAAATTAAAGACAGTGGCGCTGTACTACTGGCGCTCACTGCTTGCCGTAAAGCCTGCCCTAACGCGTATATTAAAATTAATGCTTTTGATAATACGCGTGGCGTAGAATCGATGACCATGAGCTTTATTGTGAATCGCCCAACGATGGAACCCGGCTTCAGGCTGGTACGCCAAGAAGGCGAAGGGCGCACGATACGCTACACAACCATTTCCTTTAGCGCCGAGATGCCACCAGGCAACCTATGTCACAAATAAATACACAAATCAATCAAACTGTGGATTTGCACCAGATACTGCGTGATGCAAATATCACGGAGGTGCTAGAGCAACTTGATTTAGATTTAGTGGGGTTGGCACCTGTAAAACAGCGTATCAAAGAAATCGCCGCATTTTTGGTGGTATCTCGGGCACGTTTGCAATTGGGCATAGAAAGTGCACAACCTAATTTGCACATGTGTTTTACAGGGAATCCTGGCACTGGAAAAACTACGGTAGCCATGCGCATGGCAGAAATGCTGTATCGCTTAGGTTATATACGTAAAAATAGCGTGGTAAGTGTAACGCGTGATGACCTAGTGGGCCAGTACATTGGCCACACAGCGCCTAAAACAAAAGAGGTGCTTAAAAAAGCCATGGGCGGTGTATTATTTATTGATGAAGCCTATTATTTGTATCGCCCAGAAAACGAGCGCGATTACGGTCAAGAAGCCATTGAGATTTTGCTGCAAGTGATGGAAAACAACCGAGATGATTTGGTGGTGATTTTAGCCGGATATAAAGACAGAATGGATACGTTTTTTCAGTCTAACCCCGGTATGTCATCTCGCATTGCGCACCATATTGATTTTCCTGATTACACAACTGCAGAACTACTAGATATTGCTACAAAAATGGTTGGCAATATGCATTATCAACTCGAAGAAAAGGCGTTTGCTGCCATGCGTGACTATATTGCGTTACGTCAGGCACAGCCGCACTTTGCCAACGCTCGCTCGATTCGAAATGCGCTCGACAGAGCTAGATTACGCCACGCTAATCGTGTGTTTGATATGGCGTCTGAACAAAATGTGAATGCATCGATTACAGATTTATCCACCATCACTGAAGCGGATATTCATGCTTCACGCGTATTTAACCAAGTAAAAAAAGGCTAAAGTCTATGACTAAACATTTATTGAGACTGGCTGATTTTTTATCTGAACAGTTAAAAGATACTCCTCAGGCGGAAGCCTTAAATAAGCTGCTGTTAGCCATTGCTAACGCTACAAAAGAAATCGCGACATTGACTGTAAAAGGGGCGCTTACCGAAAATACAGCAAAGCTGGCCAGCCAGAACGTGCAGGGTGAAACGCAAATGAAGCTAGACGTGTTGGCTAACGATGCCTTTATTCGCCAGCTTAAAGCCTGTGGTGGTGTTGCAGGTATTGTTTCAGAAGAAATGGAAGATTCGCTAGCGATGACCGCGGGAGGCGAATATTTGCTGGCATTTGATCCGCTAGATGGCTCGTCCAATGTGCCTGTGAACGTGTCAGTAGGGTCAATTTTTTCAGTTCTGAACGCGCCAGTTGGCCGCGCACCTGAAGAGGCTGATTATTTACAAGCGGGCACGCAACAAGTTGCCGCTGGTTATGCGCTTTATGGGCCATGTACCATGTTAGTGTTGACTGTGGGGCTCGGCACACATGGTTTTACCTATGACAATGAGCGAGATGATTTTTTGTTAACGCATTTCAATATGCAAGTGCCAGTTGAAACAACCGAGTTTGCAATCAACGCCAGCAATGCAAGGTTTTGGGATGCGCCCGTGCAACGTTATGTCGAAAACTGTCAGGCGGGTATCACAGGTCCACGGGGCAAAGATTTTAATATGCGCTGGGTGGCCAGCATGGTGGCAGACGTGCATCGAATTTTAATTCGCGGTGGTGTGTATCTTTACCCAAAAGACACTAAGTTGCCAGCGAAAGAAGGTCGATTACGCTTGCTGTATGAGGTGAACCCGATGAGTATGCTGGTAGAGCAGGCAGGAGGAAAAAGCTCAACAGGGCGGCAGCGTATGTTGGATGTTATTCCTGACCAAGTGCATCAGCGCATTGCGGTCATATTAGGTTCTCGTCAAGAAGTAACGTTACTTGAGCGCTATTACCAAGAATTTGATACTGGAACTCACAATAAAGGCCAGTCACCATTATTCAGTGACCGCTCTCTCTTTAATAAGCAGTAAAAAATATAAAAAAGGGAATAGATATGTCTAGAAATTTTCCTGTAATCGCCATAACCGGTTCTTCTGGTGCAGGGACGACTTCAGTGATGCAAAGCTTTCAGCATGTGTTCAGGCGTGAAAATATCAAAGCGCAGATGATAGAGGGCGACTCGATGCACCGCTATGAGCGCAAAGAAATGGACGAGGAACTCAATCGTCAGAAACAAATTCCCGGCAGTCACTTCAGCCACTTCAACCCCAAAGCCAATTTGCTGCCTGAATTGGCAGAAACCTTTCGTCAGTTTGGTCAAACAGGAAAATGTAAGGTGCGTAAATATATCCACACGGATGTAGAAGGCATGCCTTACAATCAAAAAGCAGGCACCATGACACCTTGGCAAGACAGCATAGAGGGCGCAGAAGTATTATTTTACGAAGGCCTGCATGGAGGTTATGTGGGTGAAGAGGCCAATGTAGCGAAGCATGTAGATTTGCTGGTAGGCGTTGTGCCAATTATTAACCTTGAGTGGATACAAAAACTGCATCGCGACCAAAAAATACGCGGTTATTCTAAAGAGGCAGTGACCGATATTATTTTGCGCCGAATGCCAGATTATGTGAATTATATCTGCCCGCAGTTTTCGCGCACACATGTAAATTTTCAGCGTGTGCCAACGGTAGATACTTCTAATCCATTTATTGCAAATGACATTCCAAGCCCTGATGAAAGCTTAGTGGTGATTCGGTTTGAAAATCCAGTTGGGATCGATTTTCCATACTTGCTGAGTATGTTGCACGACTCGATGATGACACGACCCAATACGATTGTGGTGCCAGGCGGAAAAATGGGGCTGGCGATGCAGTTGATTTTTACCCCCATGATTATGCGGCTCATGAGTATGCGCGACTAATTTTTTACAAATAGCAAAGGCATCAACATGGCGTTAGTTTCACTTAGGCAATTGCTCGATCACGCGGCAGAGCACCAATATGGTCTGCCCGCGTTTAACGTGAATAATATGGAACAGATTCATGCCATTATGCAAGCGGCTGATGAGGTAGATAGCCCCGTAATATTGCAGGCTTCGGCCGGCGCGCGTGGTTATGCGGGTGAGCCATTTTTACGTAAGTTGGTTGAAGCGGCCATTGAGCAATACCCGCATATTCCATTGTGTATGCACCAAGACCATGGCGCTTCACCCGCCGTGTGCCAAACGGCACTACGCAGCGGTTTTTCCAGCGTGATGATGGACGGTTCGCTTGAGGCAGATGCTAAAACGCCTGCATCCTTTGAATATAACGTGCATGTGACACAGCAAGTGGTAGAAGCGGCACATGCAGTGGGCGTGTCAGTAGAGGGTGAACTTGGTTGCTTAGGTTCGCTAGAAACAGGCGAGGCAGGCGAGGAAGATGGAGGTGGTGCCGCAGGCGTATTAGATAAGTCGCAATTACTCACTGACCCGGATGAAGCTGCCGCCTTCGTAAAAGCGACCCAAGTCGATGCGCTGGCGATTGCTATTGGTACTAGCCACGGGGCGTATAAATTCAGCCGTCCACCCACAGGGGACATTTTAGCCATTGACAGAATTCGTACTATCCATGCGCGTATCCCTAACACGCATTTGGTGATGCATGGCTCATCAAGCGTCGAGCAGGAATGGCTGCAAATGATACGCGAATACGGCGGGCAGATTAAAGAAACCTATGGCGTGCCTGTGTCTGAAATTGTAGAGGGCATTAAAAACGGTGTACGAAAAATCAATATTGATACGGATATACGTTTAGCCATGACGGCAACGATTCGTAAAGAAATGGCACATCATCCTGCTGAATTTGATCCGCGAGCGTTTTTAAAAGCCGCGACGGTGGCCGCACGAAGCGTGTGTAAAAATCGCTTTGAAGCTTTTGGTAGCGCTGGGCAGGCAGCAAAAATCAAGGTTATCGCGCTGGATATCATGGCTGCCCGTTACACCAAAGGTGAACTGGCCGCGATTGTAAGATAGCTTAAACGATAGGTATATAATGAGACGTAAATTAGTGATAGGCAATTGGAAAATGAATGGCAGTATTGCCAAAAACCAATTGCTACTTGAAGCTGTAATAGCTGGGGTGCAAGATCTGCATCATGTGGATTGTGTGGTGTGTGTGCCATACCCGTACCTTGGACAAGCCCAAGCGCTTGCGCAAGGCACCAAAGTGATTTGGGGCGCGCAGAATCTGTGTGCCAGTGAGGATGGTGTGCTGACAGGTGGTGTTTCGCCGCACATGCTGGTAGATTACGGCTGCCAATATGTGATTGTAGGCCACTCGGAGCGCCGCATGTTATCGCATGAAACGGACGATACGGCTGCGGCAAGATTTATTGCTGCCATTAAAGCTGGGCTCACGCCTATTTTTTGCATGGGTGAAACCAAAGAGGAACGCGAGTCCGATTGGACTGAGTATGTGGTTGGCCGGCAACTGGATTCGATACTCAGGCGCTTTGGCCCAGAGGTTTTGGCTAAAGCGGTTTTGGCATATGAACCCTTGTGGGCTGTTGGTACAAATAACCCAGCCACACCTGAACAGGCGCAGCAAGTACACAAATTTATACGCCACCGCATTGCCAAATGTGATGCGCGCGTGGCAAAAAGCGTGCGTATTTTATATGGCGGCAGCATACAGCCATCGAACGCGGCGGCCTTATTTGCTATGCCTGATATAGATGGTGGTTTGGTGGGACGTTGCTCGTTAGATGCACAGGCTTTTGTGGCAATTTGTGCGGTAGCAAATTAGTTCGTTTTTGGTTCATCGATGACCACTTTTTGAGCGATTTTAAACTACAACCTTTTTGATTGCTCTGTAAGCCTTATAAATAAAGGCTCGCAGGGCAGTTTTTTTCTCTCGAGGGGATTAGTGGCATATTCAACCATTAAAATGGTCATGCAAAACTAGGGTGAACGCGCGGGTAGCCACGTTAAATTTGCAGCCAAATTTATTGAGTGAGTTGTAATGTACTTAAAGTATGCTTACGCACTTTTCTTAGCAAATCGCTATCCACAATTAACGACTGACCGTAACTAGGAATCAATGACTTTAATTTTTCATTCCATACCTGATGTTTGAGCTGTGTACCGAAACATTGCTCAATGACGTGAATCATGGCTTGAACACTCACCGAAGCCCCAGGGGAGGCGCCAAGTAATGCGGCGAGTGAGCCGTCCTGCGTGGCAACGATTTCTGTACCAAATTCTAGCTTACCCCATTTTTTTTCACATTTTTTAATAATCTGAACGCGTTGCCCCGCATTGGCAAGCTTCCAGTCAGCGGAGTTTGCTTGCGGTAAAAATTCACGCAGTGCATCCATACGCTGTTCGTGCGTTTGGTTGGCTTCTTTCACCAAATATTTGGTCAAATCCATGTGATGCCTGCCAACCCCTAGCATGGCTTTTAAGTTATTTACTTTTAATGACTTGGCTAAATCTAGGGCAGAACCCTGCTTTAGAAATTTAGTGGTAAATCCAGCAAACGGGCCAAATAACAGCGCAGATTTGCCGTTGATTTTTCGCGTATCTAAATGGGGTACAGACATTGGCGGTGCGCCAACGGCGGCTTTGCCATAAACTTTTACATTGTGCTGCTGAATCACTGCTGGGTTTTGGCAAATCAGCCACTGCCCGCTAACAGGAAAGCCACCATAACCCTCACTTTCTGCAACGTTAGCAAGTTGCAGTAGCGGTAGCGCGCCACCGCCTGCACCTAAAAAGACAAATTTTGCATTAATGGTTTTTGCGTGTTTGCTGGCTTTATTCAATAAACCTACATGCCATTCATTTTTAATTTTTTTGAGTTTTTTAACTTGCGTGTTGCTGAGTAATGTAAAATTTGCCTGCGTTTTAAGGTAACCCACTAGCTGGCGGGTGAGGGCGCCAAAATCAACATCAGCACCATGCGCAACAAAGGTAGCGGCCAATTTCTCTTTTGGTTCACGATTGGCCATAATGAGTGGCATCCAACGGCTGAGTTGCGCGTGATCTTCGCTGTATTGCATGTCAGAAAAAAGAGGATGTTGTTTGAGTAACTCAAAACGGTGCTTTAAAAAGGCCACGTTTTTTTCACCCCACACTAAACTTAAATGGGGTGTTTTGTTAATAAAATGGCTAGGCGTTGGCAAAATTTTCTGCTCAACTAAATTGGACCAAAATTGCAGTGAAACTTCAAACGCTGCGTTGATTTCTAGGGCGCGCTGAATAGCAATGCTGCCATCATTGGCTTGTGGCGTGTAATTAAGCTCACAATAGCCTGCGTGGCCTGTGCCTGCATTATTCAGCGCGTCAGAGCTTTCAAGCGCCACTTCAGGCAGTTGTTCAACCATGGTGATGTTGAGCGTTGGGTCTAACTGATGAAGCAAGACGCCCAAAGTGGCACTCATGATGCCGCCGCCCACCAGCAATATGTCAGTTTCAATGTTTCTCATTCTTCAACCTGGTATTTGATTTTATTCATCATTGGTTTTATTGAGGCACCTAAAAAAACCAGCAAAAATGCTGGTTTCAAAAGGGTTGGCCTAACAATAGAAGCTAGTTTTTGTTGCGCTCATCCCAAACCTTTTCCAGTGCATTCACTTTGGTTTCAAGATCAGCTTCTGCACTTTGTAATTCAGTATTAGCTTTGGCTTGATTCTCTTGCAATGTTTTCAACCGCGCCTGCTCATCTGTAACACGTTTTTCTTGTGCAGAAACTTGTTCTGCCAGTTTAGCGTTATTAGATTTTGCTTGATTGTAGCGTTCACGCGCTTCAGAAGCAGCACGCTGCTCATTACTAATATCGCGGGCGACTACTGCGCTGGAGGCTAGGAATAAGCACAAACATAAAGTCGCGAATAATGTCTGTGGTAAAAAATTCAATTTTTGATTTTTCATTAAACACCCTCGAATGAACAATATTCACTAAGGTTGTATTGTAGTGTAATTATTCAAAGACGGGTAACTGAAGCGACTATTCTCGCGTTCAAATCAGCTGGTTATGAGATCGCTTTTTGGCCTACCCACGGTTTAGCGCCATGTCTGACTATTGATTACTTCAGATGTTTATCCGTATGTTTTATGGACCAAAGCTCTAGGTATTGGTCTGACTTATTGAGTAAATTCTCATTCATATTTTCATATTCGTCAACAGGAGGTAAGACCACATCTTTTGAAATGGCCGAGTAACCTAACCCTAATTTTCCACCTTCTACTTTAAAGCCGATAAATTCTAATATGGTTGGAAATAAGTCAAAAGGTACAATATTTTCACGGTTTTTGCTGATGTCGGTGCTGGAGATAAACCGATTATAAATATGACGTTCTTTAATGGTCCACAACTTACTGGAGACTGGGTTTTCCATGGCCAAATGATCTCCCAATATGATGACTTTGGTATCCTTTAAATAACCATGCTTAGACATAAAATTTACAAACTCAGTTACCTGATTTGAGGTGCACTCTACAATGCCTTCAAAATCTTTAACGCCTCTGGCTTTACAATACTTGGAATAGTGTCCACCAGGGCCATGTGTATCAATTGTTGTTAGTGTGATATTGAAAGGTTGTTGTTGAGCATGTAACTGAATCAGTTTAGCTTTAACTAACCTGAATAAATCATCATCATACAAGCCCCAATAATTCATTTCGGTGTCTTTCAGATTGCCTTTCAGTTCTTCCCGGCCATAGACTTCATCATAATGGTGATCTTGAAAAAACATGCCTTTACCAGCAAAGGCAAGCGCATCTCCACCAAAATACACATTTCGGTAACCGGCCTCATGCAGTATGTCGCCCAAGCAAATCGCATTAGGCAGAAATGTTTTAATTTTTTCACCCTGATCATTTCCACCATATAGGCTCACACTTTTGAGAGGCACGCCGCATTGAGTGGCGGTTATGCCAGCAATAGTCCACCAGCTTCCTGGAGCAGTTTTGTAACTGGCGAAACTGTTACCACTTAGCCCATCTAAGCTAGATAGTAGGTTTTTACCAAATAGTGCAGGGCTTTTATAGGAATCTTCTAAACTTTCAACATAAATAAGTACAAGGTTTTGTGGTTTAACGGGAACTACTTTTACTTTTGTGGGTGGTACATAATGTGCGGAGAAGTAGTCGTCACCAAAGTGGTGTTTAATGAAAACGGTAAGTGAAAACTGCATGCTGAAATAAATGCCAGAAATGACTAAAGCATATAATGGTGCACGGTGCCCGATAAACCAATAGAAAACTTTTACAATATGAATGTTTGCCATTCGTGCCGGCCTTGTAAGCCAATGAGTTGAGCCATGTGTTAGAAATAGTGCAATTGAGTATTCGATTAGCACCAGTAGTAGTGCAGTGATAAATGGCAGCGCTATACACCAAGCTAGAAAGCTATTAATAATTGCCGCATCTGTATCAATCAAGCCACCGAGCCCAAATTGGGCGTGATATAACATTTGTTCAAGTGAGGGTTCACCAAAATTAACGGCAATCCAATATGCAATTGCAGTTAAAAAAAAGGCTGTCATGTAAGTGATAAATCTGACAAGGCCACGAATAAAGTGGCGGTGCTGATTGTGCAGGCGTTGCGCGCGACTGAGCATAGTTTAGTTTATCCAGTTAGTTGAGAAGTATAGAAGAGAACAGTGTGTTTTGTTTTAGCTAGGCAAAATTGCAGCCATAGCGTGGTTGTTGGGCGGATACGATGTGATTTCGAAAAATGAATTTCCATTCTAAATGTACCTCTTTGCATTTAGCCCATATGTTATTTGTAAGCTTATGTTTAAAACTAGCATATGATTAATTTTGATTGGGGCGCTGAGAAATAAATTGGCAGGCAACCGCGCTAATATAAGGTAAGCATTGCAGGGATAACATGGCAACCCAGAGTTGGGCATCTATATTATTTAACCCGCGTGTTGCCAGCATAAAGATACTACACAAAGTCAGCGCAACTAGAAGTGTGAACTCTTCAATAACTGGGTTTAGAATTGCCAGCTTCGCGCTTTTACTTTTGCTTTTGGCTGTAACTTTAAACACACCTTTTTCTTGGATGATACCCATTATTACGCCTTTGGCGATTGCATGAGATAGCCCTAAACTGGCTAGAGATGCACCAAAGATGTCCTTCCATTCACATTTCATGGTTTTCCTATATAGAATAGGCCCCATAGCTGCCTTAATGGATAGAAACAATAAGATGGGTACGATCATAATAGTGACTGGCAAACTGAACGAGTTTGGTAATGTCAACATGGCGATAGTCCAACCAATTGAGCCAATGGTGAAGAATAGTTGTAGTGCATCGCCCAGCCAGCCAAACCAGCCCGTTAAAAAGTGATAACGTTGTCCAAAAGTAAGTGTGGAGTCACCTAATAATTTTGGTAGATGATGTTTAAGAATCTGCATGGCCCCAAATGCCCAGCGAGAACGCTGTGATTTTAGTGCTTTGAAATCTGCCGGGGTCAGCCCTCGACCAAATGTGTCATCGATGTACCTGAGCTCATAACCTTCTTCCAAGAGGCGTAATCCTAGTTCTGTGTCTTCACAAATGCACCACTCTGACCATTTGCCAAAATCGATAAGGGCTTGATGGCGTACCAGCGTCATGGTGCCGTGTTGAATAAGTGCGTTTCGCTCGTGACGGTGATGCATGCCGATTCGGAAAAAACCTTCAAACTCCCAATTACTCATGCGGTGGAAGAAGTTGTTTTCCCAATCTCTATGTGCTTGAGGCGCTTGTACAACTGCAACTTTACTATCCAAAAAGTGAGGCACTAAATCAGATAGCCAGTCTGGAGTCACTTCATAGTCCGCATCTACAACACCGACTACCTGTGTTAACGGGTTTGTATGGTCAAGTGCAAAATTTAATGCGCCCGCTTTAAAGCCGGGCCATTGTGGTAAATGAAAAAAATGGAAATTGTCGGGCATCTTTGCCATGTAAGACTCTATTGGCTTCCACTTGCATTCATCTTTCGTGTTGTTATCAATGACCAGCACTTCATAATGGCGGTAATTTAGTTTTGCCAGACTTTCAATGGTAGTGATTACCATATCTGGTGGCTCGTTGTAACAAGCAAGGTGAATGGAAACG
>Ga0209717_1000899_pt1 | contig 34362 bp, 32 predicted proteins | sample AD_UKC048_MetaG_FD_184418 | JGI IMG/M metagenome (GOLD analysis project Ga0209717, IMG submission 184418) | Active sludge microbial communities of municipal wastewater-treating anaerobic digesters from USA - AD_UKC048_MetaG (SPAdes) (version 2) | ecosystem: Engineered > Bioreactor > Anaerobic >...
ATCAAGAAAATGTTTCCAAGAACAATACACGCAGTTACATTGGAAGGCTTTCTGATAAAACTAACTTTATTTGTCTTTGGACTCCAATTAAATAAATCGATTAACTAGCAACTTGAATTAATTAAATGAAAACTAATACAATGATTATTGATGGTCTATTTTTATAATATCCTTAAACAAAATCATTTGTATTTAATCTCCAAAAGTCTTAAACAATTAAAAAAAAAGCCAGCTCAATGAGCCGGCTTTAATTAAATATTTTGCATTGACTACAACATAAATTTGATTTTTTTGTTGTCATTAGTTACTAAAATGTAAACTCCAGTTGTTAATTTAGACAAATCTACATTAGACGCATTAGTAAGCTTAATATTCATAACCGTTTTACCTGTTACGTCATATACATTTGCAGACTCATAAACACCTGATTTATTTACAATAAGTAATTTTGCAGCTTTGTTCACATACATTTCGCTTGGGTTTACAAAAGATTCTAACCCCATTGTGCCACCAGTAAAACTGACGAATTGAGTAGCACTTTGCAAATAAGTTGGTGAGCCTGCAACTGTTATATAAGTAAACCATCTGTAGGAAGTATATCCTGCATCAATAAACTTTTGTGGTATTGCAGAAGCAATATTTACTGTTGTAGTAAAAAGAGTGGTCGTTGCTGCTGCAGGTAATGGAATACCAGTTTTATAACACATTGCTCCATCATACACTGTGTCGCCATTCTCTTTTAAGGGTACAATTTGAATCTCACACGTACCATCTTCACTAGCAGTATAATTAAATTTAACAGTTTGTGTTGATCCCAAAGCTACTGAAGTCGGAAAATCAACTGCAGTCATAGTTTGTGCAAAACTAAAGGAAGTTGCTACTAGAGTAGCGGTAAGTAAGATTTTTTTAGTAAAGTTCATCATAATTAATTTTTGTTAAAGGTTATTATTTATATAGATTTTTGTTAAGCAATCGGTTGTAATACCACAACCGATTGCTTAACAAAAATATGAAATATTTTTGCATATCAAAAAAAATAACTGATTTATTTTTACTTATCTGAAATAATACTTCAAAATCATTAGAATTTAGAAAATTAATCATTTATTACCCGATAAATTAATTAATCATTCTTATGCAATTCATATAATAAATTCTAAAATTTTGATTCCATTTTTACTTTATTGACACTTCAAATTGAAACCAAAAACACATTAAATTTACTGCTAAAAAAAATAATTAATAATTAAACACTAATTTTACTCAAACGATTATAAGTTTTGAAAAACGACCAAATAAAACACTCAGCACTACACGAAAAAGATGGAATTTCTGCTCCAGAAATCATCAGTTCTAATGCTGTGGAGCAAATTCAGAAATTTAGAAAAAACCAACCTTCTTCAAAAGAATTAATTGACGGAATTTTATCTGGAAATATTACTAATTTAAGCCGAGCAATAACTTTGGTCGAAAGTACTAATGCTAATCATTTGGCGAAAGCTAATGAAATTATTAACGCTTGCTTGCCCTTTGCTAACAAATCGATAAGAATAGGAATTACTGGAGTTCCTGGTGTTGGAAAAAGTACTTTTATTGAAGCTTTTGGTAAACATTTGACTTCATTAGGAAAAAAAGTAGCAGTTCTAGCCGTTGACCCAAGCAGCACCATTTCACACGGAAGCATTTTGGGCGATAAAACCCGAATGGAAGAATTGGTAAAAGATTCGAATGCTTATATCAGGCCGTCGGCTTCTGGAGAAACATTAGGCGGTGTGGCACGAAAAACCCGTGAAACCATAACCCTTTGCGAAGCTGCCGGATTTGACACGATACTTATCGAAACCGTTGGTGTTGGTCAAAGCGAAACCGCCGTTCACAGTATGGTAGATTTCTTTTTATTATTGAAAATTTCTGGTGCAGGTGACGAATTGCAAGGCATCAAACGGGGTATTATGGAAATGGCAGATGCAATTGTTATCAACAAAGCCGATGGCGATAACATTAAGAAAGCAAATTTGGCAAAAGTCGAATTCAACAGAGCTTTACATTTATTTCCTGCCAAAAAATCGGGTTGGACACCAACAACTTCAACTTGTAGCGCGATTACACACGATGGAATTCCTGAAGTTTGGGTGACTATCGAAAAGTTTTTTGAGCTTACAAAAGAAAATAATTATTTCTTTGAAAAACGGGCAGCACAAAATCAATATTGGATGTTGGAAACTATTAACGAACAATTGAAAACTGATTTTTACAATCATCCCGAAATTCAAAAGCTTTTAGAATCTACAAAAAAAGCAGTTTCAACTGATAAAATGTCGCCTTTTTCAGCCGCTCAAGAATTATTAAATGTGTATTTAAATTACAAGAAATTATCCTGATACCACTTTACTTGTTCCTCTAACCCTTCCCTCAAACTCGTCTGAGGATTATAGTCTAATAATTTTCTAGCTTTATCTATTACAGCATTAGTCCGCATTTGGTCTCCTGCCCTTGCATCGACAACTTGAATAGCGATTTTTTTATTAAGAATCTGTTCTACAATTTCAATCCCTTGCTGAGTTGTATTTTCAACTTCGGTACCTAAATTTATGATTTCATTGTTGACTACATTTTCTTTGCCAATAACACTAACCACACCATCAACGATATCCTGAACATAGGTAAAACTTCTCAGATGCTTCTCACTACCTTTAAACAACGGGAAAGGAATATTATGAAAAGCATTGGCAATCAATTTAGTATATAATTTTTCGGGTCTTTCGCGTGGGCCATAAACAGAATACAATCTTAGGGAACAAGCTTTGATCTTGCCTGCACGACTATTGGCCAAAACAAGTTGCTCGGCAGCCAATTTAGTTACTCCGTAAAACGAAGCGGGAGTTGGAGCAACAGTCTCATCAAAAGTTGCGTGAATACCGTAAATAGAAGAGGTAGCAATATTTACAAAAAGTTTAAGATTTTCATTTTTTAAAGCAAAATCCAATAAGTTTTTTGTGCTTATTACATTGTTTCCTAAATAATCTTCAAAACTAGAGGACGCAGAAATTCCTGGTTGTGCAGCAAAATGAAAAATATAATCAAAATCAGTTGGCAAAACAGTCAATTGGTCAGGAAACCTAAGATCTATTTTTTTTATTTTTATCCCTTTCAGTTTTAAAACACTGGCATTCATTTCCTTTAAAGAGACATCATAGTAATCTGAAAAATTATCTAATCCTACAACCTCATTACCAATGTATTGCAAACGCTCAGCAACATGGGAGCCAATGTATCCAGCAGCTCCAGTTATTAATATTTTCATAAGTAAATAAAATATAACTCAAAAGTAGAGATAACTAAAACGTATTCTGTTCGCCACATCAAATCTTAATTAATTATTAAGATAGTTGTTCTCTAAATGAAATACTTTTGTATAATATCCCTATAAAAATGAAATTTGAATTAACAATAATAATACCTGTTTATAACGAAGAAGGCAATCTTAATCGCGTTCACGATGAAATGAAAAAATTCTTGAAAATCGCCAAAAAAAAGACCAAAATTTTGTTTGTAAATGACGGATCTAAAGACAATAGTCAAACTTTAATTGAAAAAATCTGTACTAATAACGAAGAATTTACGTTTATCTCTTTCGAAAAAAACTGTGGATTGAGTGCTGCGGTAAAAGCGGGTTTTGACTATGCCGATACGCCTTGGGTAGGTTACATCGATGCTGATTTACAAACTGCTCCCGAAGATTTCAATATTTTAATAGACTTAACTGGCGAATACGATTTGGTTACCGGAGTGCGTTCAAACCGAAAAGATTCGTTTGTAAAAAATATGTCTTCGACTATTGCTAATGGGATTCGCAGGGCGTTTACCGATGACGGAATGGACGATACAGGCTGTCCGCTAAAAATCATCCGTACCGATATGGCGAAAAAAATCCCTATGTTTAATGGTTTACACCGATTTTTGCCAGCGATGATTTTATTGCAAAATGGTAAAATCAAGCAAACTCCAGTTAGACATTTTCCAAGAGTGGCTGGCGAATCAAAATTCAATCTTTGGAACAGACTTTTAGGCCCATTACAAGATTGTTTTGCTTATTTGTGGATGAAGAAAAAGTACATTAATTACCGTGTAGCAAAACAGGGATAATGAACCAATACCTAATATATTCGATAGGATTTCTGGCTCAGATATTATTTTCGAGTCGAATGATTTTACAATGGATAATTTCCGAAAAAAACAAAAAAGTACTGAATCCAGTATTGTTTTGGGAAATCAGTTTGTTAGCCTCATTTTTATTATTTGTTTATGGTTATTTAAGACACGATTTTTCCATTATGCTTGGACAATCCATTACGTATTACATTTACATTCGCAACATCCAATTGCAAAACGATTGGACAAAAATTCCAAAACTATTGCGTTGGTTCATATTAATTTTCCCTGCATTTATCGTTTGGTACGGGTACAATAATAATGTGATAGATGTGGATCATTTATTCAAGAATGAAAATATTCCGCAATGGCTTTTGTTTTTAGGTATATTTTCACAAATCCTTTTTACCTTTCGATTTGTTTACCAATGGATTTATTCCGAAAAACGCAAAAGTTCTATTTTACCGATGGGTTTTTGGGTCATTAGTTTGATTGGCTCTGCATTAATTTTTATTTATGCAATAATTCGAAAAGACCCCGTTTTATTTGTAGGAAACGCAATGGGATTAGTAGTTTATTCCCGAAATATAATTATCATAAGAAAAGATGTCAAAATTAACGCATAATTACATTTGGTGGCTTTTATTGGTCTCCTGTTTAATGCTTATTCCACATTTAAGCGTTATTGATGTGAACATTATGGAGGCCAGAAACTTTATTACCGCCAGAGAAATGGTGAGTAATAACAACTGGATATTGACCACCATTAATGATTTGCCACGGTACGAAAAACCACCATTACCAACTTGGTTGACTGCTATTTCAGGAATGTTTTTTGGATTTGAAAATATTTTTGGATTGCGATTGCCCGTGGTTTTTGTTACAATTTTATTAGTTTTTAGCACGTATAAATTATCAGATAAATTAGGTTTAAGTAAACAGCAAAATTTCCATAACGGACTCATTTTAATCACTTCATTTTACATCTATTTTGCAGGAAGAGACAACCAATGGGATATGTACACTCATAGTTTTATGATAGTTTGTATTGTTTTTTTATGGAAATTTCTAAACGACAAAAACTACACCTTTCTACACGCGGTTTTGGCTGGATTATTTTTTGGATTATCCTTTCTGAGCAAAGGCCCCATTTCAGTTTATGGCTTATTATTACCTTTCCTGATTGCTTACGGCATCATTTATAAATTTGATTTAAAAGACAAGAAATTTTATGTTTTTTTAATTTTACTAATCGGATTTTGCATTGGTTTATCATGGCCTTTGTATGTTCGATATATCGATCCCGAAACAGTTGCCAGAGTTACCAAACTAGAAAGCAGCCGATGGGGAAGTTACAACATCAGACCGTTTTACTACTATTGGAGCTTTTTCACTCAAAGCGGAATTTGGACTGTTCCAGCATTAATTGCACTCTTTTATCCGTATTTAAAAACCAAAGTTAGCAATTTGAAAGCCTATCAATTTACTTTAATTTGGACCTTGGCAGCCGTGATTTTGCTTTCGATTATTCCTGAAAAAAAGTCAAGATATTTATTGCCTGTATTAATTCCGATGGCTTTAAACACTGGATTTTATATTGATTATTTGATTCGCAGTTTTAAAAATATCAGTCTAAAAATCGAAAAAAGAATAGTCTATTTTGCCTTCGGATTAATCGCAATTATCTGTTTTGCCATCCCAATTGGATTATTTATTAAAATAAAAAACAATATAGCCGGGTTTGAATTCTGGCTAATTGGGCTAACTATTTCATTATTTATTTTAGGCTATATTCTTTTCCAAAACCTTAGAAACAAAGACTTTTTAAAGGTGTTTTATGCCGTTGTTGGCGTACAAGTTGCAGTTATCCTTTTTGGTGTGCCACTAACCAAAGCCATATTAATCAATCCAGATTATCACAGTGCTAAAGAATTAAAAGAAAAGGAAAAAGAATTAGGCATCAAAACTTATGAAATGAGTTCTTTTACACCAGAAATTGTTTGGGATTATGGACATAGCATTCCTGTTTTACAAAATGAAAAAACCAATGAACTAAACTTCCCTTTAGAAAAGAAGTTTGGTATATTGGCTTCAAAAACGGACAGTATTCTTTCGAAAAAGAAATTGGAAAACTATAATTTAAAAAAGATAACGACCGTTGATTTGAATAGAGTTCCGAAGGAATCCAAAAAACACAACGATCGATTATTCAGAATTTATTATTTAGCTACAAAGAAATAGTTTATTCTTTCTCGTAACGTTCCATTTCTCGGTCATAAAATTCATTAGCAAGAACAATTAGCCCTTCCATTTCGGCATTGAGTTCACCTTCGTCTAGATCTTCGGCTTCTTCCATAAATTCCACTTCATCATCTTTTAAATTGATTATGAATCGAGGATAATCAAGGTGAATGATAAAAATATCTTCAGGAAAATCGGTGTTGTCGCCTAGTAAAAATTTTGGTAATTCCATTTTAAATTTGTTGTTTATGGTTTATGGTTTATGGTTTGTTGTTCGACTCTAGACAACAAACCATAAACTACAAACAGTTACTATTTATCAGACAAAATAACTGGCGCACTTCCTTTTCCCATAAAAATAATTTTGGTGTTTGATGAAGTTGCGATTTCTTTTTGTGCTTTTATTTGTTCGTATTGCAATTGTTTATCGGTCAATCCCGAAGAAATAATCTTTTGATAATCGGCGATACCTTGTGCTTCTACTCTTTTTCTTTCGGCTTCTTGTTTTTCTTTTTGAAGTACAAAAGTCATTTTTTGCGCTTCTTGCTCGGCATTGATTTTACTTTCGATAGATGCCTTTACAGAAGCGGGAAGATTGATGTTTCGAATCAATAATTGTTCTAATATCAAACCTCTACTTTTAAAATCGGCTTCAATAGTTTTGAAAATTCGTTGCTGAAATTCGTTTCTTTTGGTTGAATACAATGCAACGGCATCATAATAAACAGCGTTGTCCCGAATACGTGTTCTAGTAATTGGACGAACAATTTTATCAGTATAATTCACACCAATTTGTTTGAAAATTTTTGGTGCATCAGTTGGCGATACTTTGTATAAAACGGTTAAATCAATAACCACTTCCAGACCATCATTCGATAAAACTCGAATGGCATCATCGCCTTCCTTTGCTCCTTCAGCGTGATCAGCAGACATCGTGTAATTTTGAGTTTGAATGTCAAAATCAGTTACAGCCAAAAGCGGGTTTATCAAATGCAATCCACTTTCTAGAACATTAGGCTGAACGCTTCCGTAAAGTGATTTAACCCCTACTTTTCCAGCGTCAATTTGTTTGAACATCGACGAGAAAACACCCAATACAAGTACTAAAAGTCCAGCAAACCTAAGTGGGCTAGAAAACTTAAAAAAAGGATTACTTGCATTGCTTTTTAATGCAAAACTTACAATCAGTAAAATAACCCCAATAATAATTAATAGTATCATTTTTTAAAAATTAATTTGTTCGGTTATTATACGTTAAATTAGATTAGAAGTTACAATTCTTATTAAGAAAAAACTTTATAATTCTGAATTCTCCAAAACCAATTTTTTTGTCAATCTCGCAAAGCGAATATACAAAAATAAAGCGGCCGCTGTGAGCCCAGCCAAAAGTCCAATCCAGATTCCGGTTGCGCCCAAATTAGTATGTCTTCCTAAATAATACGAAATCGGAAATCCCACAATCCAATAGGCCACAAAAGTAATATACATTGGGATTTTCACATCCTGCAAACCTCTCAAAGCGCCCAAAACCACCACTTGAATTCCATCCGAAATTTGAAATACAGCAGCTACTAAAAGCAATTTGGATGCAATAAATATGATTTCAGTATTATCCAATTGCTGTGAAGCATCGGACATATTCAAAAACAAATGTGGGAGAAAATTATGCGAAATCACAAAAACAATTCCAAAGAAAGTTTCGACCATAATGGCCAATAAAAAAATCGAACGAGCCACAGTAATTAATTGTTTGTAATCTTTTGACCCCTTGGAATTACTCACTCGAATCATCGCCGCCACACTAAAACCCATTGCCACCATAAACGTTGAAGAAGCCAATGTTAACGCAATCTGATTCGCCGCCTGACTATTTTTCCCTAGCGAACCCGAAAGCCAAATTGCCGCTGTAAACAAAGTCACCTCAAACAACATTTGCATCGCCGAAGGCAAACCAAGATTGATAATTTTCTTCAAAATAGATTTCTTGATTTCCTTGAAGGTAAAATTCTTGAAATACTTTTTGAAAGCCGCATTCTGTCGAAGGATGTAGTGCATAAAAACCACCATCATAATTCTGGAAATTACTGTTCCCAATGCAGCTCCTAAAATCCCCAGTTTTGGAAAACCCCAAACTCCATAAATCAAGACATAATTAAAGAAAATGTGAACCACATTAGCCAAATAAATAGCGTACATCGAATATTTAGTTTGCGACAATCCATCGGCAAACTGTTTATATCCTTGAAAAATAATAACCGGAATCAACGAAAAAGCAACCCAATCAATATAAGGAGCGGCCAATTCGACAACCGCTTCGGGTTGATTCATCAAGCGCATTATGGGTTTTGCCAAAACAATCATGATAAAAATCGCAATCCCTAAAAGCGTACACAACAACAAGCCGTGATGAAAAGTAGTTCGGATTTTTTTGTCGTCTTTTTCTGCGTCGGCTTCTGCAATCAAAGGTGTTATGGCTGTCGAAAATCCAATGCCCAACGACATTCCAATAAAGATAAAACTATTACCTAAAGAAACCGCTGCCAACTCGGTAGAACCAAGGTTACCAACCATAAAATTGTCAACAATTCCTATCAAGGTATGCCCCAGCATTCCCAGAATAACGGGGAAAGCCAATCTTACATTATAGGAGAACTCTTTGGTGTATTGGGATAAATTCAATTTATTTTATTTTGGTTGGCAAAGGTAATTAGAACAAATCGATTCTATAAAACTATTTCAACAATAAACCCATAATTATATAACAAACGCCAATAATTGTATAATAATCACGCTCAATCACCCACCTACATTTGTACCGTTGTCTATAAAACACAACACTAAAAACAAAATTATGAAAACTACAGAAAAAATTAAGATCGCATTAGTATTTGCCATCTCAATGATGTTCGCAACTAATTCTAATGCACAAGAAACTCCAACTGCAAAAAATTACGATCAAGGATTCAAAATGGGAATTGGTCTAAATGCAGGTTATGCTGCTCACGATCCTTATAAATTAGCTTTAGGTGCAGATGCAAGATTACAATATGATCTTTCAAAAAGATATTCTGCTACTTTAACAACTGGATTTACAAATCTTTTTGTAAGCAAAGTAGATGGTTCAGATTTAGGATTTATTCCTGCAAAATTGGGTTTCAAAGCATTCGTTTGGAATGACGAATTTTATGTAATGGGAGAAGCAGGTGCTGCTTTTGCAGTGACAAACGATTATCACAAAACCTCATTGCTTCTAGCGCCAAGCATTGGTTATGCTTCAAAATACATCGATGTTTCCTTGCGTTACGAGTTTTACAATGACTTTGCAAGAGTAAACAATAACGGAAGTTTAGGTAAAGGTGTTGGCCAAGTTGGCGTTCGTTTAGCTTATGGTTTCGAATTGTAAAAATTCAAAATTCTTAAAAAATGCGCTCTAATCCAGCGCATTTTTTTGCTAAAAATTCAAATTCCATTTTATATACCGTATTTTTGAGGAGCTTAATCCAGCTGTTCATTGCAACCTTTTTCAATAAATTCATTTTTTCTAAGCCATTGCAGGAGCTTCTTTGGTCGCTCTGCAACAACAAGAAAAAAAAGAATTTCTTTTCAAAAGGGTTTCCATTTCCATCTGGGCTAGAGCATTTATTTTTAAAACTACCTTAAAATGGAACAATTCACAATCGAATTATTATTTCAAATCCTTGGAGTGGGTTCTGCTTCAGGACTCGTTTACAAAGACAATTCCTTGTTCATCATTTCCGACAACAGTTCTTTTCTGTACCAATATCACATCCAGCAAAACCAACTGTCCAAAATAAAACTACAGGAAAACAGCCAAGAAAACATTCCCAAAAAAGACAAATTCGATTTTGAATCCATTGCCTTGAAAGGAAACAAACTCCATCTTTTGGGTTCTGGTTCCACTTCAAAAAGAGAAAAAAGAATAACCTACAATCTTGAAACCAAAGAAGTACAAGAAAAAAGTTTGTCAAAATTGTACCAAAATCTAAAACAATCTGCCTCCATTTCTGATGATGAACTCAATATTGAAGGCGCAATTTTCTGCAACGATAATTGGTTTTTATTTCAAAGAGGAAACGGAGCCAATTCCAAAAATGGAATCATTAAAACCCAATCACTTGAAGTAGAATGTCACACTGAGCTTGTCGAAGTGCAATTGCCAAAAATAAAACACGTAGAAACTTCCTTTACCGATGCTATTTTGGTCGAGGACAAAATTTACTTTTTGGCTACAGCCGAAGATACTACTTCCACTTATGATGACGGCGAAATATTAGGAAGCCTTATTGGTCGAATGGACAGCCAAACTTTCGAAATCGAGTTCACTCAAAAAATCTCTGACAATCATAAATTCGAAGGATTAACACTTTACAATAAAACCAAAACCCAAATTCAATTTCTCATTTGCGAAGACAATGATTCGAATCTTTTGGAAACCAATATTTATAAATTATCGATTCCATTAAAATAATCTTTATGACTAGAATTAATGAGTATCCAGTTTTTTCACCACAGATTTCACAGATTTACACAGATTTACACAGATTTTTTAAATGACAAGAAAATAATCTGCGAATCTGCGGTTAATTTATTGTTTTTTTTTAACCTCTTCCCAACCTTTTTCTCTTTTCAACCCTCTTTAGTAGAAAGACAACAATTGTGATAAACGAAAACTTAATTTCTGATTGCAAAAAAATGCACCGCGATGCCCAGCGTCAAGTGTATGAGCTTATGGCTCCAAAACTGTACCGCACTTGCAAGCGTTACCTAAAGATAGAAGAAGAAATAGAAGAAGCCTTAGCCGATGCTTTCTATACTATTTTTACAAAACTCGACCAGCTCAAAGAGTTTGGAGCTTTTGAAGCTTGGTCCCGAAAAATTACCGTCAATCATTGTTTGGCAACCATCAAGAAAAACACCAATTTCAATTTGTATCTCGATGATGTCAAAATCCTTTCGCAACCTTTTACGGATGAAGTAACGGAACTCGAAGAGGAAGATTTACTGAATTTGCTCAATCACATTCCCGAAGGTTGCAAAACTATTTTTAATCTTTTCGTTATCGATGGCTATGGTCACAAAGAAATTGCAGCTATGCTCAACATTTCCGAAGGCACATCCAAATCACAATTGAATGCTTCGAAAACCAAGCTAAAGGAATTAGTAAACAATTTGTATTACCAAAAAGCGAGATAGTCATGGAAAATCAAGATAAAATATTCGACAAAATAAAGAATGCTTCTCAAAAAGCAGAAGAAAAAGACTTTCCTGGAATGGACAGAATTTGGCAGCGTGTGGATGCCAAATTAGAACAAAAAAAATTACAAACCAAAAACAAAAATTGGAAAAAAATTGCCCTTGCAGCATCAGTTGTCCTTTTGGTTTCCTTGGGTTATCAATTCTTAAAACCAACTGAAATCAGCTCAACAAAAAATGAAGTTGTAGTAAAAAAAGATACTTTAAAAAGTGATTCTGAAAAAGCAATTGTTAGCGCACAAATTGACACCGCCAAAGTAATAAATGTTCTCAATGAAACAAAAACAACTCTTGTTGAAAAGAAAAACCAAAACTCAGTTGTTGCATCAAGCGCAATAGCTTTAGAAGAAAAACAGAGTGAAATGGCAGATGAGATTGCCAAATCAGATAAAATAAGAAGCGAAAAAGAAACTATTTTAAAAAACAAAACTAACGCTTTCCGAACCCAAGTCTTTGATGCTATCGTAGTAAGATCTAATTACTCCGAAACAGAAAAAAAGAAACAAAAAGACAGTATTACAACCCAAAAAGCTGCCGAAACTAATGGCCCTTTGGTGGTAGTAAATGGAAATGTAGCACAAACAAAATTCAAATCGGTTCAGGAAGCCAAAAAAGAAATACCAAAAAAACTGGGTGATGAAGAAATTGAATCACTAATTGTTCTTAAAGAACCTTTGTACATCATTAATGATGTAGAATATTCAGAAGAATCGCTTTTTGGAACGCATCCAACAAGTCCTTATGCTCCTTTGAATAAACAAAAAATTGAAACGCTAACCATTTTACAAGATGAAGAAGCCATAGAAAAATATGGAGAAAAAGGTAGCAAAGGAGTCGTAATTATTACCACCAAAAACAGAGTGCCCATCCAAAAATAATTCGTAAAAAATCATTTCTAACTTATTAAAAAACAAACATTATGAAAACTACAAAACGTATTTCATTAGCCCTACTTATGCTTTTTTCTATCCTAAGTTTTGGACAAAAAACTACTATTACAGGAATAGTAGCTGAAGATACAGGTGCGCCACTTCCTGGTGTATCTATTTACATTAAAGGAACAAAAAATGCTACTAGCACCAACATCGATGGGAAATACAGTATCCTCGCAGAAAAGGGAGACAAACTCGTTTTTTCTTATATTGGGTTTGAAACAAAATATGCAATTGTTGGAAAATCAAATATAATAAATATGACACTTAAGAGTAGTTCGAATCAATTGAATGAAGTAGTTGTTATTGGTTATGGAACATCTGAAAATGCCGATTATTCAAGTTCTATTGCTAGAGTTTCTAATAAAGAATTGAAAAAACAAAAATCAGCCAATAGTAGCCAAGCTCTCCAAGGAAGAGTTGCTGGAGTTCAAATAAGTTCTAATTCAGAAGAAAAAAGAGCAATAAAAAAAAATAAAAATCGAGATACGATAATTACTCCAAAACCTGTAAATGTTAATGACGAAGATTACGGAACATTCATAGAAAACCCATTTGAAAGTCCAAAATCGGCACCGCTTTCTACTTTTTCTATCGATGTTGACAATGCTTCTTATACCAATGTGAGACGGTTTATCAACAACGGACAGTCTGTACCAAAAGATGCCGTGAGAGTCGAAGAAATGGTCAACTTTTTCAAGTACAAATATCCGCAACCACAAGACCAACATCCGTTTTCGATTAACACAGAATACAGCGATTGTCCTTGGAATCCCAACCACAAAGTCTTGAAAATTGGCTTGCAAGGCAAAAACATTCCCACCGAAAACTTACCCGCTTCCAACTTGGTTTTCTTGATTGATGTTTCAGGTTCGATGAGTGACCCCAACAAATTGCCTTTACTGAAACAATCACTAAAAATTTTGGTAAATGAACTCCGCAAAAAAGACAAAGTAGCCATTGTAGTTTACGCGGGTGCCGCCGGAATGGTTTTGCCACCCACAACCGGAGATGAAAAACAAACTATAATTGATGCTCTTGAAAAACTAAATGCTGGCGGAAGTACGGCTGGTGGAGCTGGAATAGAATTGGCTTATAAATTGGCTCAAGAAAACTTCATCAAAGGAGGAAATAATCGTGTAATTTTAGCTACTGACGGCGATTTCAACGTAGGAGCAAATTCGAATACCGATATGCAAACCTTGATTGAAGAGAAAAGAAAATCAGGAGTTTTCTTGACTTGTTTGGGTTACGGAATGGGTAATTATAAAGACAGCAAAATGGAAACTTTGGCCGATAAAGGAAACGGAAATTATGCCTATATCGACAACATTCAAGAAGCCAATCGTTTCTTGGGCAAAGAATTTAAAGGTTCGATGTTTGCTATCGCCAAAGATGTAAAAATCCAAATCGAATTCAATCCAAAACAAGTACAAGCCTACCGATTGATTGGTTACGAAAACAGAAAATTGCGTCCGGAAGACTTCACAAATGATGCCATTGATGCAGGCGAATTAGGAAGCAATCATACCGTTACCGCTTTGTATGAAGTGATTCCAACAGGGGTAAAAAGTGAATTCCTGAACAATCAACCTGATTTGAAATACACCAAAACAACTGCTACCGAAAATGATTATTCTGATGAACTAGCAACCATAAAATTCCGTTACAAAAAACCAGATGGAGACAAAAGTATAGAAATGGTAAAAGTGATTGAAAACAAATCTATTCCGTTGAAAACTTCCTCCGATGATTTCAAATTTAGCACTGCTGTAGCTTGGTTTGGATTAAAATTGAGAGATTCCAATTTGGTTCCCAATAAAACCACGGAAGACATTAAAAAACTAGCAAAAGAAGGATTGTCCAATGATGAAGATGGTTATAAAGCAGAATTCATTCGATTGGTTGAAACTGTGAAATAAAAAATTTATCTTTTTTTTCACACTACTTACAACCACAAGCCTAATCAAATGACTTAACTTTGTTTTTGAACAAAAAGAAAGCAAAAATGAACGACTTAAAAAATAAAAATGCCCTAATTACGGGAGCTGGAAAAGGAATTGGAAAAGCAATCGCATTGGCTTTGGCCAAAGAAGGAGTGAATGTAATTTTAGTGGCAAGAACACAAGATGAAATAGACAGTGTTGCCATTAAAGCACGTTCATTGAGAGTAAAAGCACTAGCAATAACTGCCGATGTCTCGGATATCAATTCGGTAAATGCTGCCGTTGAAAAAGCTTTGTCCGAATTCAAAACGATTGATATTTTGATCAACAATGCTGGAATTGCTGCTTTTGGAAAATTCTTAGAATTGGAATCAACAGAATGGGAACGCATTATTCAGGTCAATTTAATGGGGACTTACTATGTAACTCGTGCCGTTTTGCCGAGTATGATTGAAAGACAAACTGGTGATATCATCAATATTTCTTCAACGGCAGGACTCAATGGAAATGCTATGACAAGTGCTTACAGTGCTTCTAAGTTTGCTGTTTTTGGATTGACAGACTCATTGATGCAGGAAGTTCGCAAACACAATATTCGGGTTACCGCTTTAACTCCAAGTACCGTTGCCACGGATTTGTCAAAAGAATTAAAACTTACTGATGGTAATCCTGAAAAAGTAATGCAATCTGAAGATGTGGCTGAATTAATTATTGCTCAGTTAAAATTAAACCGACGTGTTTTTATAAAAAACAGTAGTATTTGGTCGACCAATCCTTAAGAAAAAATGTATTTTTAACCATATAAGGCATTTAAGGTCATATAAGTCTATCACTCTTATATGACCTTAAATGCCTTATATGGTAAATTTATTTTTAAACTTCAACATTCAAAAATTCCATTCTTACACTTCCATCTTCATCAATTTTTGTCAAATTAATTTCTTGTAAAGTGTTCGCCAATTCAGGATTCCAAGGCGTTTTTACTCGCACGTAATTTTCGGTAAAACCGTGAATGTAGCCTTCTTTGTTATCGCTTTCGAAAAGGACAGTTCTTTTGGTTCCAATTTGGCTTTCATAAAAAGCTCTACGCTTTTTTACCGACAATCCCCGCAACATTTTGCTTCTTTTCGCTCGAACATTAGAAGGAACAACGCCTTCCATTTCCGCGGCTTCGGTATTATCACGTTCTGAATAAGTAAAAACGTGTAAATAAGAAATATCCATTTCATTCAGAAAATGATAAGTTTCTAAGAAATGTTCGTCGGTTTCGCCCGGAAAACCAACGATGACATCCACGCCAATGCAAGCATCAGGCATTACTTCCCGAATTTTATTTACTCGTTCGGTATAGATTTCTCGTTGGTAACGGCGTTTCATCAATTTCAGGATTTCGTTGCTTCCAGATTGCAACGGAATATGAAAATGAGGCACAAAAGTTCGACTTTTGGACACAAATTCTATGGTTTCATTTTTCAATAAATTCGGTTCGATGGATGAAATTCTTAATCTTTCGATTCCTTCCACTTTATCCAATTCCTGTACTAATTCCAAGAAAGTATGTTCGTGTTTTTTATTTCCAAATTCCCCTTTTCCGTAATCACCAATATTCACACCAGTCAAGACAATTTCTTTGATATTTTGAGCGGAGATTTCCTTGGCGTTTTTTAATACATTTTCCAATTCGTCACTTCGCGAAATTCCTCTTGCCAATGGAATCGTGCAATAGGTACATTTGTAATCGCAACCATCTTGCACTTTCAGGAAAGCACGAGTTCTGTCACCAATGGAATAACTTCCCACGTAGAAATCGGCTTCTTCAATTTCGCAAGAATGTACTTCGCCAAAATCATTTTTGGATAAATCGTTGATGTAATCGGTGATTTTAAACTTTTCGGTAGCTCCTAAAACCAGGTCAACTCCATCGACATTAGCTAATTCTTCGGGTTTTAATTGAGCATAACAACCAATAGCGGCTACAAAAGCTTTATCATTGAGTTTCATCGCTTTTCGCACAACTTGCTTGAATTGTTTATCGGCATTTTCAGTCACCGAACAGGTGTTGATGACATACATATCAGCAACTTCTTCAAAATCGACGCGGTCAAAACCTTCGTCCTGAAAACTTCGGGCAATGGTTGAAGTTTCCGAAAAATTCAGTTTACACCCAAGGGTATAAAAGGCAACTTTTTTTCTGTTTTCCATAAAATCACTCAATTGATGAAATCGTTGTCAAAAAATTGAGGTTGCAAATTTACGAACAAAATTTCTATAATTATTAAAATAAATATCTATAAAATAAAACCGCAGATTCACAGATTACTCTTTTTAATCTGCGAATCTGCGGTAAACCAAGTATAAATAACTTTATTCTTTCCTCCAAATTTTCGTTTCATCAAAAACGTGTTGCAAAATGGCGGCTTCTTTTTCATCAAAGTCAATATTCCTGCGATTCATTACCAGTCTGGCAGTTTCAAAGGCTTTCCGAGTCATATAAACAGTTGTACCTGCTGGCCCTCCCCAAGAAAAACTAGGCACGAAGTTGCGTGGAAATCCAGCTCCAAAAATATTGGCACTAACACCTACTACAGTTCCCGTATTGAACATTGTGTTGATACCGCATTTGCTATGATCTCCCATCATTAATCCACAAAATTGAAGTCCTGTTTTTTCAAAAGATTCGGTTTCATAATTCCATAGCTTGACTTCTTCGTAATTATTTTTTAAATTAGATGTATTAGTGTCGGCACCAATATTACACCATTCGCCAAGCACTGAATTTCCTAAAAACCCATCGTGACCTTTATTCGAATAAGCAAATAATACTGCGTTGTTTACTTCTCCTCCAATTTTAGAATAAGGCCCAATGGTGGTGGCTCCATATATTTTTGCCATCATCTTAACGATAGCCTCTTCACACAAAGCAAATGGTCCTCGAATGACGGAACCTTCCATTATTTCGGAATTTTTTCCAATATAAATTGGCCCATTTGTAGCATTCAGAGTAACAAATTCAAGCTTTGCTCCTTCTTCAATAAAAATATTTTCTTTACAAATAGTATTGACACTTTTAGGAATAGGTTGCGATTTTCGCCCTTCGGTTAAAAGTTCAAAATCTTCTTTAATTGCAGCCGCATTTTTGGAAAAAATATCATACGTATGTTCAATTGTAATACAATCGTCTTCGAACTCAATAATTTCGTAGGTTTCAAAGTCAACCTCTTGCTGGTTTTCGTGCGTATAAAAAGCAATTACATCTTCTCCTTTAAATATCGCTTGGTTGATTTCGAGATTACTAACCATTTCAGCCAAAATTGAGTTCGGAAGAAAGGAAGCATTAATCATAATATTCTCTTCCATTTCGACCATTGGAAATTTATCCGATAAATATTCCTCGGTTAATGTTGTAGTAGTCGAACCCAAACGCATTTCCCATTTTTGACGAATGGTCAAAATTCCAATAAGAATATCGGCAACTGGTCGCGTGAAAGTAAAAGGCAATAGCGAATTTCTAGCGGGTCCGTCGAAAAGTATATAATTCATAATTTATTTATTTTGTTTGAAACGTTGCGGTGCTATCGTTTGTAATTTAGAAAATCAAAGTTACAAAGTTTTACAGTGCGATAAAAATAAAAAAAAACCCCACAATTTGTGAGGCTTTCTATATTATTAAACTGATAAATATTATTTACCGTGTTTAGCGTATTTAGTTTTGAATTTATCAATACGTCCTGCAGTATCAATAAGTTTAGATTTACCGGTGTAAAAAGGGTGAGAACTTCTAGAAATCTCCATTTTTACAACTGGATATTCAACACCGTCAACAGTGATTGTTTCTTTAGTATCTGCAGTAGATTTAGTAATAAAAACGTCTTCATTTGACATGTCTTTAAAAGCAACTAATCTGTAATTTTCTGGGTGAATTCCTTTTTTCATCTTTATTTTTATTTATTTTTTTGAGCGTTTTAATTTTGAGGCTTTCTCGACTTTCGAAAAAGGTGTAAATGCAACTACTCTTTTTGTTTAAAATCCTTTTCTCATTTTGAGTTTGCAAATTTACACATATTTTTTAATAAACAAACCTTTAAATTACTTTTTTTATGTAATTACAAGAACGATTTTTGGCTGTGAATATATCAGGAATTGTTATATTTGTAGATTATTAAATAAAACCTTTCAATTATGAACGAAGTTATAAAGAAAAACGGAATTTCCTATGGGATCATTACAGGTGTTGTAGGTGCATTAATTACATCAGCTATTTATGCTATTGATTTAAATCTTTTTACTAAATGGTGGATCGGAATTTTGATGCTTTTGGTTTATATTATTATTGGAATAGTTTTACTTTCAAAAACAAAAAAAGAATTAAAAGGCGTCTTCTCCTTCAAAGAGGCATTTACTACTTATTTCATTTCGGCAGTTATAGGAGTATTAATTTCAGTGGGATTCACCATTCTTTTATTTAATGTCATAGACCCCTCGGCAAAGGATACATTAAATGAGATTGTCATAAAATATACTGGTGAAATGATGCAAAAATTTGGCGCTCCATCATCTGCAATTAATGAAGCCCTGAAAAAAATGCAAGAAAGCAATCCTTATTCTACTATTGAACTATTGAAAGGAGCTGTCTTTACCATTGTTTGGTATTCACTAATTGGATTACTATTAGCTTTAATTTTTAAAAGCAAACCTACTCAAGAATAAAAAATAAATGAATTTATCCATACTTATTCCGCTTCTTAACGAAGACGAATCAATCAAAGAATTGTACACTTGGATTATTTCGATAATGAAATCCAACAATTATTCTTACGAAATCATTTTTATAGATGACGGTAGCTCAGATAATTCTTGGTCAATCATTGAAGGATTAGCTATTGAAAATCCAAATGTAAAAGGCATTCGTTTCATGAAAAACTTTGGCAAATCTCAGGCTTTACATGCTGGTTTTGCCAAAGCTCAAGGTGATGTTATTATCACGATGGATGCCGATTTGCAAGACAGTCCCGAAGAAATTCCTGGCTTATACGAGATGATTACTACTCAAAATTTCGATTTGGTTTCGGGTTGGAAAAAGAAACGTTACGATTCGGTTGTTGCCAAAAACCTTCCTTCTAAATTATTCAACTGGGCTGCTCGAAAAACTTCGGGAGTACAATTGAACGATTTCAATTGCGGATTGAAAGCCTACAAAAATGTTGTCGTGAAAAATGTGGAAGTTTCGGGCGAAATGCACCGCTACATCCCAGTTTTGGCGAAAAATGCTGGTTTCAATAAAATTGGCGAAAAAGTGGTTCAACACCAAGCTCGAAAATATGGAGAAACCAAGTTTGGAATGGATCGTTTTATCAATGGTTTTCTGGATTTAATAACGATTTGGTTCCTTTCCCGTTTTGGAAAAAGACCAATGCATTTGTTTGGTGCTTTAGGTTCAATAATGTTCTTTATAGGATTTTTTGCTGCCGGCTATATTGGAATTTCAAAATTATACCATATGTATAACGGAATGAAATACACTTTAGTTACAAACAATCCTTGGTTTTTTATTGCTTTGACAACAATGATCTTGGGAACTCAATTGTTCTTGGCAGGATTTCTTGGGGAAATTATTTTGAGAACCAAAAACAACGAAGCACGATACAAGGTTGCGAAGGAAATAAATTAGTGGTATCACAAATTGTGACACCATTAATTTTGAGGACACAATTTTCGTCCTCAAACTTTAAAAAGCTATGGAGATAGAAGTTATTCAAAACAAAATATTTAAAATTCGAGGTTGTAAAGTAATGCTTGACTTTGATTTGGCAATCTTATATGGAATTGAAAGATAGAATTGTTGAAATAGAGAGCTAATTCCCCGACATTTACAAAGCCTTAAATTATTTAGTAGATAAAGATACTGTTTCCAAAAACAATGTAGAAAGAAATAAAATAGGATATAAAAAAATTAATCAATAATTTTGAGAATAGCCCTGATAGCAGCGAAAATCCTTTTTGAAAAACGACTATTTTTTGTAAAATAAAAAAAGCGACCAACGGAAGTTCTTTTTTAGTTGCACAAAAAAAGGAGTTTGAAAAAAGATTGTAGCGAATAGCAGGAAGTAGCTCCTGATAAAAATAATTTTAAAAAACAAATAAAATGGAAATCAAACAAAACATTTTAGACGCAGTAAACGAATGGTTGACACCAACATTCGACGCAAAAACACAAGAAGCAGTTATCGAAATGATGACTTCTTCTCCAAAAGATTTAGAAGAGAGTTTTTATAAAAATCTGGAATTCGGAACGGGCGGAATGCGTGGCGTTATGGGCGTTGGAAACAATCGCATCAACAAATACACTCTTGGAAAAAGCACGCAAGGACTTTCGGATTATCTGAAAATAGCTTTCCCAAACCAACCTTTGAAAGCTGTAATTGCTTTTGACTGTCGTCATAATAGTAAAACTTTGGCAAAAACTGTGGCAGATGTTTTTTCTGCCAATGGGATTCAAGTGTATTTATTTTCGGATTTGCGACCAACTCCAGAGTTGTCTTTTGCTTTAAAATATTTAGGTTGCCAATGCGGAATTGTTTTGACTGCATCCCACAATCCACCAGAATACAACGGTTACAAAGTATATTGGGAAGATGGAGGGCAAATAGTTCCTCCGCAAGATGGCGACATCATCAACACCATCGAAAAATTGAATTACAACCAAATCAAGTTTGACGCAAACGAAGATTTGATACACTATATAGACTCAGAAATTGATCAAGCTTTCATTAAATCGACTATAGAGAATGCTAGTTTTGGAACTTCGCAAACAGCAAAAGACAATTTGAATATTGTATTTACATCTTTGCACGGAACTTCAATTACTTTGGTTCCTGACACTTTTGCACAAGCAGGATACAAAAACGTGAACATTGTTGAAGAACAAAGGGTACCAAATGGTGATTTCCCAACGGTAAAATCTCCAAATCCTGAAGAACCAGAAGCTTTGACATTGGCATTGGCATTGGCAGACAAAACGAATGCTGACATTGTTGTTGGAACTGATCCAGATTGTGACCGTTTGGGCGTAGCTGTTCGAAATAACGAAGGCAAAATGACTTTATTGAACGGAAACCAAACGATGATTTTGATGACTGCTTTCCTATTGAAAGAATGGAAAAAAGCCAACAAAATCAACGGAAAACAATTCGTGGGTTCGACCATTGTTTCAACTCCAATGATTATGGAATTGGCGACAGCTTACGGCGTGGAATGCAAAGTAGGTTTGACAGGTTTCAAATGGATTGCCAAAATGATCAAGGATTTCCCTGAATTGGAATTCATTGGCGGTGGCGAAGAAAGCTTTGGTTTTATGGTAGGTGATGCCGTTCGCGATAAAGATGCGGTTGCTGCTACTTTATTGATTTGCGAATTGGCGGCACAAGTTAAAGCCAATGGAAGTTCAGTTTACAAAGAATTACAACAGTTGTATGTGGAGCACGGTTTTTATAAAGAACATTTGATTTCATTGACTAAAAAAGGAATGGATGGCTTGGCCGAAATCAATCAAATGATGGTTACTATGCGTGAAAATCCAATAAAAGAAATCAATGGACAACGCGTGATTATGTTGGAAGATTATAAATCATCGGTTGCCAAAAACTTGCTTACTGGCGAGGAAGAAATGATGAACATCCCAAAATCGGATGTGTTGATTTATTATACTGAAGATGGTTCGAAAATTTGTGCTAGACCAAGCGGAACTGAACCAAAAATTAAATTTTACATCAGTGTAAACACGGCATTGGATAGCGTAGCCAACTTTACAAAAGTGGAAGCAATTTTGGATGATAAAATCAAAAATATTATTGCAGCAATGCAATTGAGCTAATAACTTTCAAACAATTTTTTCTAAAAGACCCGGCAGCTTTGAAAACCTGTCGGGTCTTAAAGGTAAAAAACAATTTAAATGAATAACTTCAAGAAAATATTTCCTTTTATAATTCCCTACAAAAAATATGCTTATCTGAACATATTTTTCAATATCCTGTACGCTATTTTCGGCACACTTTCGTTTGTTTCGCTTATGCCAATGATGGATGTTTTGTTTGGGCAATCAAAAAAAAATTACACTCTTCCAGTATATAAAGGATTTTCAGGGTTAAAAACATATTTATCTGATTATTTGAGTTATTATTTGACTTCAATAACCGATACTAATGGAATTGGTTACACATTATCCATATTGGTGGCTGGCATCATTACTATCTTTTTATTAAAAAATTTATGCGATTATCTCGCTATGTTTTTCATCACCTTTTTGCGAAATGGTGTTTTGAGAGATATGCGAAATGCGATGTACAAAAAGACAATTGAATTGCCATTGGCTTTCTATTCTGAAAAAAGAAAAGGAGATGTTATTGCTCGAATTTCTGGCGATGTAAATGAAGTTCAAACTTCTTTTTTATCCATTCTGGAGCTTGTTGTAAAAGAACCTTTAACGATTGTATTTACATTGATTGCGATGGTGACTATTAGCCCACAATTGACTCTTTTTGTATTTATTTTCATTCCTATTTCGGGTTATATTATTTCACTCATTGGAAAACAATTAAAAAGAAAATCGACTAAAGCTCAAGAAGAACAAGGTCAATTTTTATCTACAATTGAAGAAACTCTTGGTGGATTAAAAGTCGTGAAAGGTTATAATTCTGAGAATTATTTTAACCAAGTTTTTCAAGAATCGACTCAAAGATTTTTTTCTTTATCCAATAGTATCGGCAACCGCCAAAACCTAGCTTCCCCAGCAAGCGAATTTATGGGAATTATGGTTATCGCCATTTTGCTTTGGTATGGAGGTCATATGGTTTTGATTGAACATACTTTAAAAGGTGCTGCATTTATTACTTATATGGGATTGGCTTACAACATTCTTACTCCGGCAAAATCTATTTCGAAAGCATCGTATGCCATCAAAAGAGGAAATGCAGCTGCAGAACGAGTTTTGGAAATTCTGGAACAAAAAAACCCAATTACCAGCAAAAGTAATGCTGTAGAAAAATCAACTTTTGAATCTGAAATTACACTCAAAAACATCAACTTCAAATACGAAGAAGAAACAGTTTTAAAGAACTTTTCACTCGAAGTTAAAAAAGGACAAACCGTCGCTCTTGTAGGTCAATCAGGAAGCGGAAAAAGTACGATTGCTAATTTGCTGACTCGCTTTTATGATGTGAACGAAGGAACCATTACTATTGATGCTGTCGATATTAAAGATATGAATTTGCAATCGCTTCGTGGTTTGATGGGATTGGTAACTCAAGACAGCATTTTGTTTAATGATACTATAAAATCCAATATTTCGCTCGGAAAACTAGACGCCACCGACGACGAAATCATCGAAGCTTTGAAAATTGCCAATGCTTATGAATTTGTCAAAGATTTGCCCCTTGGCATTTACACCAACATTGGCGACAGCGGAAACAAACTTTCGGGTGGTCAAAAACAACGATTATCAATTGCTCGTGCGGTTTTGAAAAACCCACCAATTATGATTTTGGACGAAGCTACATCCGCTTTGGATACCGAAAGCGAAAAATTCGTGCAAGTGGCATTGGAAAATATGATGCAAAACCGAACTTCGATTGTGATTGCGCACCGCCTTTCGACCATTCAAAAAGCAGACAAAATTGTGGTGATGCAAAAAGGAGAAATTGTAGAACAAGGAACTCACGAAGAATTGATTGCATTGAATGGAACCTATAACAAATTAGTAATGATGCAATCGTTTGAATAAAAATTTTAGATGGCAGAATTTAGGATTTAGATTTATTTTTTAAACAAACAATGTACCTTAACAACCCAAATATAAAGCTTCCAGAAAATCCTAACACTGTTGTTTGGAAATACTTGGACTTGTCCAAATTCCTCGAATTGTTGTTGTCTCAAAAACTTTTTATGTCGCGCTCAGACAAATTTGAAGACCAATACGAAGGCACTTTTAGCGAACCTACTTACGAAGAAATCAAAAAATTATCAGCTAACAATCCTGAATTTTTGAATTATTACAAATCGCATCGCGAAAAAGTAGCTGTAAGCAGTTGGCACATCAATGAATACGAGTCGTTTGCAATGTGGCAAATTTTCACTCAAAACAGTGAAGGTTTGGCAATTCAATCAACTATTGGAAGATTGCAAAACGCCGTTATTCCAGAAAAAAAATACGAGCAATACATAGGCGAAGTAAACTATATTGATTATAAAAAAGAATACATTCCGTTTGAAGATATGTTTTTCCCGTTTTTGTTCAAGCGAAAAAGTTTTCAGTATGAACGAGAAGTTCGTATCATTTCGGATGTTAGTAAAAGTAATATCAAACTGAACGACGGCTTAAAAATAAATGTGAACATCAACCAACTGATAGAAAAAATCTACATTCATCCCAAATCAGAAAACTGGTATAAAAATCTGGTGATTCAATTGGTGAAACAATTGGGTTTTGATATCACGATAGAAAAATCAGATTTGGAGAGTGATATTTTGATATAAACACTTGTAATAATGACCGCAGATTAGTAGATTATTTCTATTTAAATTTGCGATATTAAAACCTCATATTCGCCTTCACATTGAAAACGCGTGTTGTCATATAATTAGGAATCGCGTATTGATTTTTGGAATAAACATCACGCACCCAAGTATTGGTAATCGCATTTTGATTGTCGAAAAGATTGAAAATCTCCAATCCAATGGCCAATTCTTTGAAAGGTTGTAACCATCTTTTTGAGGAAGGATTTTGTTCATCAATCAAAACTTTAGAGAAACCTACATCGGCACGGCGGTAATCATTCAAACGACTTTGGTATAAATAAGGATCAGCATAGGAAGGCGAACCACCAGGCAATCCAGTATTGTAAACTAAATTAAGGTATAATTTTATACTCGGAATCTTAGGCATATAATCCTGAAACAAAAGGGCAAATTTCAATCGTTGGTCGGTTGGTCTGGAAATGTAACCTCTATCGTCGCTATTTTCCTCGGTTTTCAAATACCCAAAACTAAACCACGATTCCGTTCCGGGAACAAATTCTCCGTTTAATCTAAAATCAAATCCTTGGGCGTAAGCTTTGGCATTATTGGCGGCTTCGTATCGAATTCGAACATTGTCCAAAGTATAAGGATTGACATCCGTCAATGATTTATAATAAATTTCGGAAACCATTTTGAAAGGTCGCTCCCACATTTTGAAACTATAATCGTTGCTTAAAACGATGTGTAAAGATTGCTGCGCTTTGACCTCGGGTTGCACTACTCCATTGGCATCACGCAACTCTCGATAGGAAGGCGGCTGATGATACAATCCTCCAGAAAGTCGAAAAAACATATCTTTATTCCAATTGGGTTTTATCGAAAATTGTGCTCGTGGACTAAACGTAATTTGAGTAGAACTCGTGATATTATCTCCAGAAACAGTCCAATTTTGAGAACGAAATCCCGCATTCATCCAAATTTCGTTGCTGCCAATATAGCCTTTTCTACTCCATTGCACATAACCCGAAAACCGATTAATATCAACAAAATTGGTCGCTCTAACATTTTGATACGGAACTAAAGGCCCTGTATAAGGCGAATACGGTTGATCGTTTTTGGGTAAAAATTCAATTGGTGGATTGATGGAAAATCCTGCCGAATCAATTACTTCCCACTCAATCACTCGGTCTCGAATGGATTCGCGTGTGAATTTTGCTCCCCATTCGAATTGGTTTTTTTTCCAATTGTGAATTCCTTTTAATTCAGTGTTGATAATTAAGGCATCCAAATCATTTCTCGCATGGTTAAGTTGTGCACCAATTCCACGAGTAAATTTCACATCACCAAAATTTTCAGAACCAAAATTAGAATCCACTTCGCCCAAACGATATTGAGCCAAAATATCATAATATTCTTGTTCTTGAGTATGATATGTTGAGGCAATCAATTTGTAAGTAGAATTTTTTGATGCCGTATAAGTAGATTTTACAGCTCCAAAAACGGTAGTATATTTGTCTTTTTCTTGTCCTTCATAATAAATCAACAACGCCATTGGATCATCAATAGTTCCAAAATTTGTCTGACGTGTCAAAGGTTGGTATTTGTAATCGTTGGAAGAAACATTTCCCAGAAAACTAAATTCCCATTTGTCCGAAGCTTTGAAATTGACATTCGTTTGAAAATCGGCAAATATGGGTGTATAATTGGTTTGCGTTTCTTGGCTATCAACCAAAAGAGAATTGTTTCGATAGCGAATTCCATTAACATTTGACCATTTCCCGTTTTTGGAAACCGCATCTACGGCAACGCTTGCGCCAAGGAAACTCGCCTCAGCAACGGCTCCAAATTGAGTTGGTGTTCGATAGGTAATATCTAAAACAGAAGATAATTTATCGCCATATTTAGATTGAAAACCACCAGCCGAAAAATCAACATTTTGAACCAAATCGGTATTGGTAAAACTCAATCCTTCTTGCTGACCCGAACGAATTAGAAAAGGACGATAGACTTCGATTTCGTTTACATACACTAAATTTTCATCATAATTTCCGCCTCGGACAGCATATTGTGTACTCAATTCATTATTAGAATTTACACCCGGTAAGGATTTCAAAATATTTTCGACACCTGGATTAGCACCTGGAATTTTTCGAATTAATTCAGGTTCAATTGCCGTTACGCCCTGAACTCTTTTTTTATTGTTTACTGTAATAATCACCTCTCCCATTTGCTCATCCCTTTCATTCATAACCAAATTGAATTCGTAATCCTCATCTGGTTTTAGGGTGATAGCAACCGTAGCTTTTTTCAAAGAAATATGCGAAAAAACAACGACAAGTTTCTGATTTGCAGGAACCGTCAAAGCATAGAAACCGTTGGCGTTGGATTGCGTCCCGATGCTTTGGCTCGACACATTTACATTGGAAACGGGTTGATTATTTTTATCAAGAATAACTCCTTTTATCCGAGCAGATTGTGCAAAAGTAATTGACCCCAAACAGAAAAAAAGGAAAACAAGTATTATTTTATTTAAACCCAAGGAATTTGATTTTATTGTTTTTGACTTCTAAAAAACTTAGTTTCAAAGATAGTAGAATTTCCTAAATTATCCACAACTATAATTTTTAATTCATTGGCACCTTCGGCTACTATTCCATCGCTAAAATTATGTGTGATTTTTTTGGTTTTATTGTCATATTCGAATAAAATCCATTTACCATTCAAATAGCCATTATAGGATTTAATTCCAGATAATGCATCGCTGATGGTGAATTGAATTGATTTTTTATCGGACAACCATTTGCCTTCAATGGGTTTTGCTATGGTCACTTTTGGAGGAACGTTGTCTAAAACTAAAGCATATTTACCCAAAGTTTTGACATTGGTTGTAAAAACACTGTCTTTTCGATAGGTTCTATTGTATCCAATCGAATTGACGCCAATCGAGCCAATAAATAATTTTTCTCTTTGAGCTTCGCTAAATTTATAATCTTCTATTTCAATAGTAAAATTCGAATGCGCAGGAACAATATCGCTATGGAGAATTAAGGTATCGTTTTTAACATCAAAATTCAAATTGAAATCTTCATAAAATGTATTGGCTGGAAAGAAAACCGACATATTTCCTTTAGTAAAATTAGATTCATTTTTTGCTTTTATAAAATATTTAGAAACGGGCTCATTGCCAATAATCACAGGCAAAACTTCATTAACTATTGGAATGGACACAGAAGTCATATTACCAAAAAAATCAGAAACTTCGACACGATATTGAGTAGTTAAATTGGGAACAACATTGATAACACCATTTGTAGCATCCGTTTTTATTATGCTCAAATTGTATGGACTTTTCATAAATAATTTTTGTACCCTTTGCTGTGTTTTTTTATACATTGAATAATCTATCAACGCATTGACATAGCGCATTTCATCAAAAGAGTACGTATCGAATTGGTAACCAAAATTAGGCATTCCGTTATAAAAGGTTTGCACTTTATAAACACCATTCTTATTAAAGGAAACATCGTCATAATCAAAAGTATTGATACCAAAACCAATTCTACCATTTGCAACCACCTTATCAGCAAGATACGTTCCGTCTTTTCGCAAAACAAGGTTAAGCAATAAAGGCCTTTTGGACTGATTTACTAAAGTTTCATTGTCTAAAGGATAGACATATAAATTATAGATGATTGGCTTTTTAGTATCTTTAAAGAATTGATCAAAACCAAAAAGCATTGGATTAATAATATTCTCTGTGATATTATCACGGAATTCGAAATGCAAATGGGGTCCTTCAGAAGCGCCAGTATTACCTGAAAGCCCAATGATTTGGTCTTTTTTGACAACTAATTCACCAGGTTTTAAATACTTTTCAATTTCAAAAGATTGTTCTTCATAATGGATTTTTTTAACAAAATCTCCAATCTCACCAACAGCATTTTGCAAATGACCGTAAACCGAAGTATAACCGTTTGGATGGGTGATGTATATTGTTTTGCCGTTACCAAAAGTCGAAATTTTTATTCTAGACACATAACCATCGGCAACTGCATACACCGATAATCCTTCTCTTTGCAAGGTTTTAAAATCAAAACCAGCGTGAAAATGATTGGGTCTTAACTCTCCAAAATTTCCAGACAATTGCATTGGAATATCCAAAGGAGATCTAAAATAATCTTTTGGATAATTGACTTGTGCGAAAATAGAATAACAAAAAAACGATAAAAACAGGCTCAATCTCATAGAATAGATTTTTGCTAAGATAAATAAAAGTAGATTATAAAAAATTTTAAAAGCTTCAAAAATCCTAATCAGCTGTTATACTGACGATTGATTTTTTTTATATAAAAAAGCTCATAAAATATTGTAAAAATAAAAAGGAATACTAACTTTGTAAGATTAAGTAATCGTTAGGAAGAATATGAGTGTAATTGTAGAAATAATTGATACTCTTGAAAATAAGATTGAAAAACTATTTGGAAAAATAAATAGTTTAGAGAAAAAATCTCAAGAATTGAAAATTGAAATAACAAAATCTGCAGCCATCATACAAAAACAGACTCAAGAAATTGAAGATCTTAAAAAACAGTATGAAACACTAAAAATAGCCAATGCATTACTAGGCAGTGAAGAGAATAAAAGAGATACAAAGCTTAAAATAAATTCATTAATTCGTGAAATTGATTACTGTATAGCACAGCTATCAGATTAGTAAAAAATATGGACGAAAAGCTTAAAATTAAGATATCGATTGCGGACAGAGTTTATCCATTAACTGTGGAACTCTCTCAAGAAGAAGGACTGCGAAGTGCTTCGAAGAAAATTGATACGATGATAAAGCAATTTGAAGAAAATTATGCCGTTCGCGACAAGCAAGATGTACTAGCCATGTGTGCTCTACAGTTTGCCGCACAAACAGAACAAAAACAAATTGATAATGCCATAGATGGAGTGGAAACTATCGAAAGAATTAAAAAAATCAATGCGCTTTTAGATCAATATCTCCTAGATTAACAGATTAAACACGTTCTTTACAGAAACTAAGATACTGCCTACATTAGTTCACATTTGGTAAACTCAACACTAACAATTTAGAATGAGCAAATCATCGTTACTATAGCAAGCCAATTCAGTTTGGAAGCTTGAACAACGAGTTAGCTCAAAACTTGTATTTCAGAGTTTATACAAGCAATCTAATGTAGGCTTTTTTTATATATAAATTTTAATAAACTATGGACATTTTAACAATAATTATTTCGGGAATTTTAGGTATTGCAGGAGGTTTTGGATTAGCCAAAATAATAGAAAAAAGCAACATTTCTAATTTGATTAAAAACGCTAAGAAAGAAGCCGCTTCCATCTTAAAAGACGCTAATCTTGAAGCCGAAAACATCAAAAAAGATAAAATACTTCAAGCTAAGGAGAAATTTATCGAATTAAAATCAGAACACGAACAAGTAATTCTATCTCGCGATCAAAAGATGGCAGAAGTCGAAAAAAGAATTCGTGACAAAGAATCACAAGTTTCAAATGAATTGTCAAAAGCCAAAAAAGTAAATGACGATTTTGAAGCTAAAACGATAGAATACAACGCTAAAATTGAAACTTTAGAGAAGAAACAAATTGAGGTGGACAAATTACACAAAAGCCATTTGCAACAACTGGAGGTTATTGCCGGTTTATCTACAGAAGACGCCAAAAACCAATTGATTGAAGGTTTGAAAGCGGAAGCCAAAACCGAGGCGATGTCACACATTCAAGACACTATTGAAGAAGCAAAACTTACCGCTCAACAAGAGGCCAAGAAAATTATCATCAATACTATACAAAGAGTTGGAACAGAAGAAGCTGTAGAAAACTGCGTATCTGTTTTCAACATTGAATCGGATGATGTGAAGGGTAGAATTATTGGTCGTGAAGGTAGAAATATTAGAGCTATTGAAGCTGCAACAGGAGTTGAAATCATTGTTGATGACACTCCAGAAGCAATCATTCTTTCTTGTTTCGACCCCGTTCGTAGAGAAATTGCACGTTTAGCTTTGCACAAACTAGTAACTGACGGACGTATTCACCCAGCTCGTATCGAAGAAGTAGTGGCTAAAACTACCAAACAAATTGACGACGAAATTATAGAGGTTGGTAAGCGTACTGTAATCGATTTAGGAATTCACGGTTTACATCCTGAGTTAATAAAAGTGGTAGGTCGAATGAAATACCGTTCTTCTTACGGACAAAATTTATTGCAACACTCTCGCGAAGTTTCTAAACTTTGTGGAATTATGGCAGCCGAATTAGGATTGAATGTTAAACTTGCCAAAAGAGCCGGTTTATTGCACGATATTGGTAAAGTTCCAGATGCCGAAAGTGATTTACCTCACGCTTTATTAGGAATGCAATGGGCTGAGAAATACGGCGAAAAAGAAGAGGTTTGTAACGCCATTGGTGCACACCACGACGAAATCGAAATGAAATCATTGTTGTCTCCAATTATTCAGGTTTGTGATGCTATTTCAGGTGCTAGACCAGGCGCAAGAAGACAAGTTTTAGATTCATATATTCAACGTTTGAAAGACTTAGAAGAAGTAGCTTATGGATTTGGTGGTGTGAAAAATGCTTATGCTATTCAAGCTGGTAGAGAACTTCGTGTAATTGTAGAAAGCGAAAAAGTATCGGATGAAAATGCGGCTACTTTATCCTTTGAAATTTCACAAAAAATTCAAACTGAAATGACGTATCCTGGTCAAGTAAAAGTGACCGTAATTAGAGAAACGAGAGCGGTAAATATCGCAAAATAGATTTCAAATAACAGTTGGCAGATTTCAGAGCCAGCATAGATTATTTAAAAAATGGCTTGTTTTTCAACAAGTCATTTTTTTTTTTTTTGCAATCTAAAATCTGCCAACTGATTACTTTCTAGGATGATAAGTATTCATCACTTCGGTTAAAAATCGCCTGTCCAAATGCACATAAATTTCAGTAGTCGTTATCGATTCGTGTCCTAGCATCAACTGAATCGAACGCAAATCGGCACCATTCTCAAGAAGATGGGTAGCAAAGGAGTGGCGCAATGTATGCGGACTGATACTTTTATTCAACCCAATTTTAGTTGCCAAATCTTTGATAATGGTAAACACCATCGCTCTAGTGAGTTGGCTTCCTCTCCTATTCAAAAACAAAGCGTCTTCGTGTCCTTTCTTAATATTTAAATGGGTTCGAATTTCATTTCTATAGATTTGAATGTATTTTTGAGTCAAATTACCTATAGGCACAAAACGTTGTTTATTGCCTTTTCCAGTGATTTTAATAAAACCTTCCTCAAAAAATAAATCAGAAATCTTCAAAGAAACCAATTCCGAAACTCGAAGTCCACAACCGTAAAGTGTTTCCAACATCGCTCGATTTCTTTCTCCTTCATTAGAACTTAAATCGATTGCCGATATCAAAGCATCAATTTCTTCGACCGATAAAGTATCAGGAAGTTTTCGACCTGTTTTTGGCGTTTCAATCAATTCCATTGGATTGTCTTGACGATAATCTTCGAATATTAAATAACTAAAAAAACTTTTTAAACCCGAAATAATTCTGGCTTGAGAACGAGGATTTACTTCTTTTGAAACGCTATAAATGAATTGCTGAATAGTTTCTTCGTTTATTTTTATTGGCGAAACTGAGATGTTATTTTCCTCCAAAAAAAGACACAACCGTTCGATATCGAAAGAATAATTGTCGATGGTATTTTTCGACAAACCCCTTTCAATTCTTAAATAAGATTGATAACTTTTGATATCCGTTTTCCAATTCATTAAAGCAAAGTAAAGCTATTTTTGGACATAAAAAAACCACGCTTTTGCGTGATTTAATCTATTTTATTCTAAATATTATTTACCCCATTTTCCACCTCCAACAAAAAATCCTATAGAAATTCCTAGATATGCATTTTTTGCAGTTCCAGCCACACTGCCATCAGTTCTTTCGATATCAGAATCTGGAAGAAAATTATATTCCAAACCCATTCTAAATCCTGCCCATTCAAAACCTCCCCGAATCAAGCCACCAAATACACTTGAAACCGCAGGAGTATATTCATCATTAACTTCAGAATCATCAACTTCAACATTTGCTAAAGAATAGTATCCAAATCCAGCTCCAATATATGGTGCAAAAGAACTTCCTGATTTATGAAAATAATAATCATACGTCCCTACAACGGAACCTATTCCAGCAACTTTTGCTGTAAATTCTTCATTATTTGTAGACACTAAATCACGAACAACTGCGGCTCCACCAAGGCGTAATCCTACATTCATATTGTCCTTTATATTAAACTTAGGCTCAAGAGAAATCAATCCTCCTCCCCCTCCGCTTGCTGGCACATAACCAAAATCCAAACCTACTCTAAACTTTCCAGCTTCTTGAGAATAACCATTAGAAAACGCCAAAACAGCAAGCAATAAAATAATTTTTTTCATAATTCATATATTTAAAGATTAATAGAATTAATACTTGTTAAAATTAATAAAATAAATAACTATTTCGTCATTTTCTGAATAAATTATTCGAGAATAAACAGAAATATTATAACAAATAGCATTAAAAACATAGAACTTTCTTACAAAATGTAATGAAAAAACCACCCTTTCGGATGGTTTAAACAGTCTTTAGTGAAGTAAAATATTACCATTTGTATAGCAACCCAAACTGTGGCGTTGCAAAAATGTTATTAAACAAGTTTACATTTATATTTAAATCACTTGAATTTGATCCACTTTCAGGATTCACATTGTTATAGCTTAAGATATTTGCTAATTCGAATGTTGCTGCCCAATGAGATGTAAAGAAATAGTTCATTCCCAAATCGATGTTAGCATTCATTGCACTATTGGTATTCTTACCATTATTATTAACCTCCGTTGATACAGCAGAATATCCTAATCCAATTTCACCATAAGCATTAAAACTTTTGCTAGCACCTAAAGACAAGAAATAATAACGTGCAAAAGCACCAATTCCGAAAGTATTATTTTCTACATTACCATTATCCTGACCTGCAAGAGCTAAAAATCCTCCAACAGCCCATTTATCATCAAGCATTACACCCATTTTTGGGGTAAATGACCAGCTATCTTCCACATCACCTGAACGAAAACTAAAAGCCCCTTCAACAAACTTATCTCCTTTTGAGAAACCATTGTGCTTGTTGCACAACACAACAAATATATCAAAAAAAACTTGCAAAAAAGTAAATATAATAGTATTTTTAACTATGCAAGGAAGAAAAGAACTCACGCCAAAAATGCTCTATCAAG
>Ga0209717_1000900_pt1 | contig 34331 bp, 26 predicted proteins | sample AD_UKC048_MetaG_FD_184418 | JGI IMG/M metagenome (GOLD analysis project Ga0209717, IMG submission 184418) | Active sludge microbial communities of municipal wastewater-treating anaerobic digesters from USA - AD_UKC048_MetaG (SPAdes) (version 2) | ecosystem: Engineered > Bioreactor > Anaerobic >...
CCTCTGATAAAAAGAAACTGGTTTATGGTAATGCTTGCCGTTCCTTTCTTGATGGTAATGATATCTTTCCTTATCTGGCTTTCCGGTAGTATGAGAGAAAACCGGTCAAAAAGCCGCAGGGCGAGAGTTGAAAAGTGGAAAGAGAAACTTAATATTGCAAATTCACTTAACGAACTTCTCAATATTTTTTACGATGCCCTCAAAGAGATATATTCGATAGAGCTCAGGGGTGAACGGAAGCATAATGTCAAAAAGAAATATGGTGATTCGATAGGCGACATACTTGCATTCATTAAAGATATTGAATTTGCATCCTATTCGAGCAATGCAGATTCCGATATATCAGCTTTCAAGTCAAAGGCGATCGGGTTTCTTGATATCAGAGGTGTAAAAAAATGAGAAAAACTGCTGTTTTCATTTTTTTAACTGTTTCATTTCTATCTCTTTTTGCAAACGGGGACGGGTTCTCTCTCTATCTCAAAAAGAATTATAAGGAGGCGTACAACGCTTTCAACGAACAGTTCATCAGTTCCAACGGCGACCCGCTTTATGCCTACAACCTCGGTGTGACCTCTACCGCTCTGGGACAGAAGGGCAGTGCTGTATATTTTTATATTCAGGCGCTTCAGCGGGCACCGGAGCTTCCCGAAGCAAAGAACAACCTGAAGATCCTTGCCGGTGAGATGAATATCACTATTCCGCAGGTACTTTTTGAACCGGTTCATTCAATTGATTATCTTCTCATGATATTTATTGTTTCGATATATGTTTTTGCAATTTTTGTTTCGATTCTCTGTTTTAAAAATGACTGGAGAATAAAGACGGCGCTTCTCCCTGTTTTTCTTATAATGACCGTTTCTGCGGCCATGTATTTCATGAATTACGAGGAAGAGAACAAGATCAACTGGGCCGTTGCGGTGAGCGGGGATTCTCTCAGAAGCGGTCCTGACTCATCTCTGACTGAGATAGGAAAAATAAGAGAAGGGGAAATAATAAATATAGTATCTTCGAGCGGTTCGTGGTATAAAGTGAAGAGTTTCCAGGACAATGTAGAGGGCTGGATAGAGTTGAAAAGTATTCGGGCGGTTATGAGAGGTCATATATGAACTATAGGATTTTATTGGTTTTTTCTGTTGCATTGACAGTTGTTTTTTCATATTCCTGCAAATCGGCTCCGGTCATTAAAGGAGCGGAATCGGATGGAGAAGTAGTATACAAGCAGGGTCTGTACTACCTCGAAAAAGGGGATTATGTCAATGCCGAGAACAAGTTCATGAAGGTGATCTCAGATTTCAGTTACAGTATTTATGAACCTTTTGCCACAGTTGCGCTGGGTGACACATATTTTTATAAAGAGGAATATCCTTCCGCAGTTGAAGTTTACAGCCGTTTTGTGAAAATGAGACCGACTCATGAAAAGACTCCGTGGGCTGAACTTCAGATGGCAAACAGTTATCTTAAGCAGATGCCGTCAGATTTTTTCATTTTCCCCAGTCCTTCGGAAAGAGATGTCGATATTGTTGAAAAAGCAGTTGTTCAATTCAGGCACTATCTTTCAAAGTATCCCGATGACGGAAACAGGGAGAAAGGGATAAAAGATCTTGAGAAAGCGGAACTGGTACTTATCGAGAGGGATCTTCGGGTTGCTGAATATTATGCTAAAAAGAAGAGATGCGCCTCGGCAAATACAAGAATTAAATATATTTCAGACAATTTCACAGTCACTACTGAAAAAAACAAAAAGAGGATCGGAGCGATCCTGAAAAAATGTCCGGAAGTCAAAGAAGAAAAGAAGCCGGAAGAAAAAACAGATGCAAAATAGATGTTCCGCTATCATTCTGTTCTTTTCTCTAATCGCGGGAATATTTTCATCCTGTAACCTTTCTCAAGATCAGAAAGCCAATATAGTGAAGATCCTTGAAATTAGAGAGTCTCTTGTCAACTCAGGCGATGTCAAATCTCTTGAAGTTCTGATGACAGAAGATTTCCCTGATAAAAAGGAATATCTTGACCAGATGACATACAGATATCAGTATTTTCTAAAATTTTCTTATGATATGAACACGATAGACATTCTTTCGTCATCGGTCCTGGGCAACAGAGCCCACCTGATGCTGAGCTATGATCTTTCATTCAGAAACCCAGATGATGTGGCTGAAACTTTCTGGCTTGACAGGAAAGAAGATGTCATCATGGTAAAAGAGAAGATCGGCTGGAAGATAGCTGATATAAAGGAAATGAAGAACACAGGGAGAAAGATAGATCCACAGACTGTTCACGATATATTTTTTGCACTTGATACAAGGAAGACCGCTCTGAATAATGGTGATAATGAACTCTTTTCAACGATAATCTGGGAAAAATATCCCGACAGGGAAAAGCTTGTTGATAATTTCAAAAAGAACGCCTCTGCGTTCATCAATGTCAATTACGGTCTCAAGAGCAGAAGATTCCAGTATGTTTCACCCTCAATGGATGAAGCAAGAGTCATCCAGTATTTTGATCTTGTTTTCAACATCAAAGGGCTTGATGAAGCCGAAAAGATCGAAGACCAGTCAGAACTCATCTCATTAAAGAAAATGCCCGACAACACATGGAAGATCACTGACGGGTTGAAGTAGTATTTTTTCACCACCTAAAGTAAAATTTCCAAATAATGATGAAATAAGTTATACTTCCGACGCATTAAACAGACGAGTGACGAAAGTGGTGGATGGGGTTCATGACTCTTCAACTTTTCTTTTCTTGACTTGTCAGAAAAAGTATATAATATTTCTGACAGATAATTGATTCGAGGATGCATGCAAGGTATTGATAATAAAGTGATAAAACGCATAAGAGGATGGGGGAGTGGTTCTGTGTTCACTCCAACTATGTTCCTTAATCTTGGAAGTCGTGCGGCAATTGATAAAATTCTTTCAAGATTTTCACAAAAAGGTATTATCAGGAGGTTGTCCAGAGGTTTATATGATCTGCCGAAAAAGCATCCTGTGATGGGAAAGCTTTATCCATCTCCCGAGGCTGTTGCAAAAGCTATATCAGACAGAGATTCAACAAAGATTCTGCCGTCAGGAGCTTATGCGACAAATCTTCTCGGTCTTTCAACACAAGTCCCTGCTCAAATCATATTTCTTACTGACGGGGCATCCCGTTCTGTCAAAGTCGGAGGTCATACAATAACTCTCCGTCGCACAACTCCCAAAAATATGGCCACAGCCGGGAGGATAAGCGGACTGGTTATCCAGGCATTGAAATACATAGGAAAAGATCATGTCGATCCTTCAATTATTCAAATGTTGACAGAAACTTTAAATGAAACAGACAAAGAACAGTTATTGAAGGATTTAGTATTCGCTCCTTCATGGATAGGTAAAATAATAAGAAAAATAGCTGAAGAGGTGAAATGATAAATTTTATTTTATTGAGTTCTGAAGAAAGAAAACTCTATTTTGAACAGGTAGCTTCTTCAATGAAAGTGTCTCCCTTGATAATTGAAAAAGATTTCTGGGTTTGCTACACACTTCACAAACTATTTTCACTGCCGCTTATTGGAGAAACCCTAATATTTAAGGGAGGAACGACACTTTCAAAGATATATGACATAATTCAACGGTTTTCTGAGGACATTGATATTTCAATAGACAGGAAAAGTTTGAATAGTGAAGGACACGATCCTGCTGAAACAGGTATCGGAACGAAAGAAAAACAAAGACGGCTTTCTAAACTGGCTGATTTGTGCAGAGTAAAAATTAATGAAGAAATTCAGCCGCTTTTATCTGAAGCAATCGGGAAAGATGTTCCGAATAGAGACTGGGTACTTGAAAAAGACGATTCAGATCCGGATGGACAGACACTATCTTTTAAATATCCGTCTGTGCTGATCAACATGAAAAGTGGTTATATCAGACCGGCAGTAAAAATCGAAATGGGTGCACGATCTGATCATTGGCCAAGTGAAATACACAGCGTAATTTCCTATGTTGCTCAACAATATCCGCAACCATTTAAAAACCCGTCAACGAAAGTAAAGGTTTTGTCAATACAAAGAACTTTTTTTGAAAAAGCAACGCTGCTTCATGCCGAATATCATAGACCAGTTGAGAAAACTATGCCGTCAAGGTTATCCCGTCATTACTATGATATGGCGATGCTCATGCAAAAAGGGGTGAAAATTGACGAAGGGCTTCTTGAAAAAGTTGCGGAACACAAGAAAATATTTTTTCAAAGTGGCTGGGCAAAATATGATGAAGCCAAAAAAGGCACGCTGCATGTTTTGCCAAATAGTCAAAGATTAAAAGCACTTGAAGAAGATTATAAGAGAATGGAAGAAATGTTTTTTGTTAAGCCGATAACTTTTTCTGAAATACTGGCCATTCTTTCATCATGGGAAAAAGAGTTTAATGAATTTTGAATTTTCATGGCGGCAACCTTCTCAAAGTAAATCTTCCAAATAATGATGAAATAAGTTATACTTCCGACGCATTGAACAGGAGGATTTGAGAAAGTTGGAAAGGATAATTACTCAAATTCAAAGGTATTTTAAAGCGAATGTAATTATTCCACGGAGTAAAAACATATGTACTTATGGCGACCTGACCCCTATTGCTTTCTTCTTGACTTTAAAGGGAATAACTGACCCCTATTGCTTTCACAAATAGCTGAATTATTCGGAGTTAAGCAACCAGCCGTTTCCAAACACATAAAAAACATTTACGATTCATCTGAATTGGATGAAAAAAGCACTTATTCCATTTTGGAATATATGGGAAACGACGGAAAACAGTTATATAAAACAAGATATTACAATTTGGACATGATTATTTCTATTGGCTATCGTGTTAATTCTGTAAAAGCAACCCGTTAGAACAGTTGGTAAGACAGGCAATCCCACCCAAACATGGAGTTGTGCTCAAAATCCTCACGAAGAACCTTTCAAAACAGCTAATTCTTGACATTCATAAATTCAATGAACAGTTTCCGCCTGCTGAAATCAAGGAATTCACCCATTCCCAGGACAGATTTATTGACAATATCTCTTAAATCCAATTAAATGCAGTGATGTTTTTTTAATTTTTATGGAAGTGGATAAATGTTTCGAAATATACTTGTCAGATATGACGAAATTGCATTGAAAAAAAGGAATCGCGGCTGGTTTGAAGATCTTCTTCTGAACAACATCCGTTCAAGTGTCGGTGAACTGGGTTCTGCCGGAAAATTCAGGGGAAGAATGGGTGTCGAGCTTAAAAGTGAAGAGAGTTTGAAGGAAGTTGTGAACCGACTTTCGTTCATTCCGGGAATATCGAGCTTTTCGCCTGCTTTCAAACTGCCGCTCAGTGCGCCGTGGGATGATATTGTGGAATGTGCTCTCAAGCTTGCCCACGAAGCTTTGTCTGATGGAAGAACCGTCATAAAAGTGATTTGTACCCGTTCAAATAAGAGATATCCGGGAACTTCGATCGAGATCCAGCAGAAACTTGCCGAGTCGGTTCTTACAAACTTGGAAGGGAAGTTTACAGTTTCAATGAAAAAATATACATTCGCACTTGAAATTGAAATAGATACGAACGGAATATTCCTTTTCAGCAGAAAAATAGCAGGGATTAAAGGGCTTCCTTCAGGCTGTGCAGGTGAATATTTATCGCTTCTTTCCGGCGGTATTGACAGCCCCGTTGCATCGTTCATGACAATGAGAAGAGGGGGCCGCATCCATTACATCAGCTTCTATTCTCCGCCTTACACAGGTGAAGAGAGCATGAAAAAACTCGAGGACCTTGCAGGACATCTCAAGAAATATCAGGGCGTTTCGACAAAGCTTTTCATTGCTCCGCTCATTGACATTCAGCTTCTTATCAAAGCAAGATGCCACGAAGGATACAGGACTATTCTGTTTAGACGGATGATGTTCAAGATCGCTGAAAAGATCGCAATCGCCAATAAATTTGATGCTCTTATCACAGGTGAAGCCCTTTCGCAGGTTGCAAGCCAGACAATTGAAAACCTAACCTGCATAAACGATGCCGTAAAAACGCTCCCTGTCATAAGGCCGCTCATAACTTCAGAAAAAAGCGACACTATTGCGATCGCTGAAAAAATAGGGACTTTCCCGATATCAATCAGGAACTGTCCTGACAGTTGTACAGCTTTTCTGCCGAAATCACCGATAATCCGCGGCAAACTTGAAAAAGTGCTTGCAGAGGAAAAAAAGCTTGAGCCGGAAATATCTTATCTTCTTGAAGAATCTGTTAAAAATGTGAGGGTGGTAAATGTCTGAAGAGATGCTTAAAAAATCAACGGTAAAATCACCTTTTGTTGCACCGGTGAAAAAAATATTAAGAAAATATCATCTCCATTCCGTCTGTGAATCGGCACACTGCCCGAACATAGGTGACTGCTTTAAAAAGAAGACTGCAACTTTTCTTATTCTTGGTAATTCCTGCACAAGGAACTGCCGTTTCTGCAATATAACGCACTCCGACGATATTCCTCTTCCTGATGTTCATGAGCCCGAAAATCTCGCATTGGCAGTCAGAGAGCTTAATTTAAGTTATGTCGTTATCACTTCTGTCACAAGGGATGACCTTGAAGACGGTGGTGCAGACCATTTTTTTAAAGTTGTAGAAAAAGTGAAGGAATATTCCCCGCAGACTCTGGTCGAAGTGCTTACTCCGGATTTTAAAGGTGATGAAGAACTGCTTGATATTATTGCAAAATCGCAGATAGATGTTTATAATCACAATGTTGAGACGATATACCGTTTATATGAAAAAGTGCGTCCGCAGGCAGATTATTTCAGGTCACTTGAAGTTCTTTCCTACATGAAAAGGAAGGGTTTCATAACAAAATCGGGGATAATGCTCGGAGTCGGTGAAACAGTTGAAGAGGTCAGAGAACTGATGCGGGACTTAAGAGATGCCGGTTGCGACATAATGACGATCGGGCAGTACTTCCAGCCGACAAAGGAACATCTTGAAGTCGAAAAGGATTATACGGAAGCAGAGTTCAGAATGTTTGAAGAATATGGTTTAAGTATCGGTTTTAAAGAAGTTTACGCAGGAAGATTTGTGAGAAGTTCATTCAACGCAAGTGAGATACATAAGAATGTTTCGGGGAGGGTGATTTGAGAAAAAAACTCATAATTGTAATCCTTTTTTTCACTTTTTTTCAGCTTTCCGCTGTCAATTTCGATCCGGATGAAAGTTATAACCGCTTCATCAAAGGGCACGGAGTCGGTTTTTCGATATTTCCTCTTTATGAAGGAGACAGCACTCTTCTTGAGTTCGATCTTTACGGCAACTTCTATTTCAGCATGCTCAGATTCGGATTCCTTCTGCCGGTGAGATTCATAATTTATAACAACGATAACATTGAGACCGCAGGAAAGATATTTCCGAAAGAGGACTGGGACGATGCAAGGGACTATGTTTCGATACTGACCTTTTTCCAGTACGGTTTCAAAAGCGATCTTTTTTATTTCTATTTCGGTGAGCATAAAAACAGATATGTGAGAAATGGAACAATACTAGGCGGTTACTTCAACAATCTCAAGCTGAGGTTCCCGAAAAGGGGAGTCAACATCGAAGTCAACACCGATTATGCAGGGCTTGACTTTTTCATGGACGATGTAACTCCTCCGAATGTTGTCGGAGGAAGAGCGTATGTGAAGCCGGTAAGTTTTTTTTCAAAACAGAACTATGCAAACAATCTTGAGATCGGTGCATCATATTTTGCCGACATCTTTTCTCCCTATAATATTTCGATTGTTTCTCCAGGCGGTATTCCAAAAAGAGATATCGAAAAATATACGGACCATCTTTTCGGTTTTGACATATCGTTCAGATTTGTTGCAACAAAGCTGTATCACATGAAATTCTATAGTGATATCAATAAAATAGTTGATGGCGGTTTTGGACTTCACTTCGGGCTTGAGCACGAGTTTCTGCTCCCTTTTTCAACAGATATGAAGATATTAAGCAGATGGGAATACAGAGCGATGGAAAGCAATTACATCCCTTCATATTTCAACACTTTCTATGATACTGAAAGGGAATATTACCGTAACGGACAGACCAAATCCCGTTTTGTGAACGATGCTTCAAGAGAAGGGCTTGACTGGACTCACGGCTATTATCTTGATCTTGTGTACGATCTCACCGGCACTTTTGCGGTCGGCGGCTCTTTTGAACACAATCGAATTTATAAAAACAATGTAAATGACGGAAAATTTGACAATTTCCAGCTCAACCTTTTTGTAAACGCCCTCATTTTCAACAGGATAGGGACAGATTTCATAATTACTTTCCAGGACCTCGGTGAAAAAGGGAAACGGATGAAAGATCAACCTTTCTACAACCTTTCAGTATATTATAAGCTCAATGAATACTTGAGCTTAGGGTTCTATACCGGCTCCAAGTGGTATCTCGCCTATTCAGGAACAAGCGTGGCAACGGAATCATATTACAAAAACACCGCAGTCTATTCAGTCGGTGCATACGGAATGATGAGATTTTAGCAGACAGGGTCTTTTGAAATTTTAACAACATTTTGTATTTTTCTATTTTTTGAATACAATGTTTTAACATTACTGAGTTTTCTGAAATGTGAGGTCAAAATGAAAAATACCGGAGCCCTTGTTTTTAAATGCTGTATTTTTTTGTCTGCTCTGTTTTTCAGTTGTGAAAATGAGTTGTCACAGATTGAATTTGACCATTCTGCAAAATGGAAAATGGTTTCTCCAGGAGGGAATCATGTCTGTGCAATTGATGAAAATGATGAACTTTACTGCTGGGGGAGCAACTTAGGAGGACAACTTGGTGATGGAACCGAAAAAGAGAGTCTCAGACCGAAAAAAGTCAATGATTACAAATGGAGTGAGGTTTCTGCAGGAGAACTCTTTACCTGCGGGATAAGAGTTGACGGTGATCTTTTCTGCTGGGGGACAAATTATTATGGTGAAACAGGAACCGGCAGTGATAAAGAGTTTATAAATAAGCCGTCAAAAGTCGGAAATATGAAATGGAAAAAAGTTAAGCTTGTAAATATGTTGATGAAAACAGCATGCGCACTATCTTTTGAAGATGAACTTTACTGCTGGGGCAGGAATTATCCTGTCACTTTCGGTGATATATCGGGTGAATCAGCTAATGTTCCTCAAAAAGCAGGTGATTACAAATGGAAAGACTTTGCGATCGGTACATTCGGCGGTTGCGGAATAAATCTTGAAAATGAACTTTTCTGCTGGGGACAAGGGCAATATCCGGTTGTTGATCCTGAAAGTGAAACAAGAGACATACCGAATAAAATTGGAAATGAAAAATGGAATGAAATCAGTGTCTTTTCATTTGTACATTCAGACCAGACCTGTGCGATAAGATCGGATTCAACTCTTTTCTGCTGGGGAACCGGAACCGGTATTTTTTCAGGACTTGACAGTATGAAGGAAATCAGTTCCGGCTGGGTTGATGTGTCTGTCGGTCAATATGATGTATGTGGTGTTAAAACCGATGGGTTCCTTTACTGTTTCGGAAAAAACATGAATGGACTATTTTTCGGTGGTGGTAGAGATTATGCTGAAGAGCCGGTCAGAATTGATTCCGGAAAATGGAAAACGGTCAAATCGGGTTTAACCTACAAGTGTGCCATTTCAGAGGATGAAGGGCTTTACTGCTGGGGTTACAATGACCTTGGTCAGATAGGTAACGGGAAAAAGGGGAACCTGGAATATCCAGATAAAATTGATGATGAAGAATGGGAACTTATCTCTTCAGGGTATAGTAATAACTGCGGAATAAAAGATGGAAAAATCTACTGCTGGGGAAATAACTCCACCGGTCAGCTTGGCGACGGGACATATAATGACAGGCAGATGCCGGTGAAAACAGGAAATAAGAACTGGAAAACCGTATCGGCTAAAGGGTCAGCAACTTTTGCCATTGACGGGGACAACAAACTTTATTTCTGGGGAAACAGTTACGAAAATTATGTATCTGATATCTTTGAACAGAAAAACTATACAGAACCTGTCATTGTGGATGACGGGAGCTGGCGACAAATTTCAACCGGCCACAACCACACCTGCGGAATAAGATCAGATAATCATCTTTACTGCTGGGGTTATAACGGAGATGGTCAGCTCGGATTTGAAACTTTTTATTATAATGGCGAATATGGAAAAGATAAGCCGGAAAAAGTCAATGATGAAGAATGGATGTCAGTTTATGCCGGTGATAGTCAGACTTGTGCACTGAATAAGGAAAACCTTCTTTTCTGCTGGGGACATTCTCATTATGGTTGTGATTCTTATGAGCCGAATTTTCTGATAAGGCAGGTTAGTTATATGAAATGGAAAAAAATTGATCTGATGCGTGATACATACTGTGGAATAACTGAAGAAGATGATCTCTACTGCTGGGGAGATAATGGTGCCGGCCAGGTTGGAATCGGAGAGATTAATTCATCTGTCATCTGCGAACCGGCAAAAGTCGGAAACCGGAAATGGAAGGAAGTTTCAACAGGTTTTTCAGGAGTATGCGGTATAGACAGTGAAGATGATCTCTACTGCTGGGGACAGAATCGATACGGTTTTCTTGGAATTGAAGTCGTAAATGACAAATATTATTCAGAAATTCCAGTAAAGGTCGGAAGAAAGAAATGGAAATCAGTTTCACTAGGATACGAGTCTGTCTGTGCTCTTGATGATTCCGGCAAACCCTACTGCTGGGGAAATAATTTTACCGGAGCACTTGGAAACAATCTGGCATGGGTTGAAGAAAAGTTCAGAGTGTTGAGATAATTGGCAAATGATCTGGCATGAAAAAAGTTGAGCAAGTATAAAAAAACGGATGCAAAAATCAATAACGGTCTTGACTCACGGTTTTTGTGCTTATAAATATCGCTGTTTCCGGTTTTGATCACCGGAAAATGTTTATTTTTACTTACTTTTTATATTGTGGAGGTAACGATGAAATTAAGACCTTTGAACGACAGAGTGATCGTAAAAAGAGTTGAAAGTGAAACTAAAACTGCCGGAGGGATCATCATTCCTGACACTGCAAAAGAAAAACCGGTAGAGGCGGAAGTTGTTGCTGTGGGTATCGGCAAACTCATGGATAACGGTGAAAGACAGAAAATGCAGGTAAAGGTCGGAGACAAGATCCTTTTTGGCAAATACAGCGGAACCGAAGTGAAGATAAACGGTGAAGAGCATCTGATTTTAAAAGAAGATGATGTTCTTGCAGTTGTTGAATAAATTCAAATAGTTATAAAAGGAGAAAAAAAATGAGTGCAAAACAGATATATTTCAGTCACGATGCAAAATCAAAAATACTCAAAGGCGTCAACAAACTTGCTGACACAGTAAAGATAACACTCGGACCGAAAGGAAGAAATGTCGCAATCGAAAAAAGCTTCGGTGCTCCCAAGATCACAAAAGACGGTGTAACAGTTGCAAAAGAGATCGAACTTGAAGATAAAATTGAAAATATCGGAGCCCAGCTTTTAAAAGAAGTCGCTTCAAAGACAAGCGATGTTGCAGGAGACGGCACAACAACAGCTACAGTGCTTGCTCAGTCAATAGTAAGCGACGGTTTCAAATATGTTACAGCCGGCTACAGTCCGGTAATGCTCAAGAGAGGAATCGACAAAGCAGTTGCCCAGGTTGTTGAAAAACTTGATTCGATCACAAAGAAGATCTCGACTTTTGATGAAATTGCAAGTGTAGGAAGCATTTCAGCAAACAACGATAAAGAGATTGGAAAGATCATCGCTGAGGCAATGGACAAAGTGGGCAAGGAAGGGGTTATCACAGTTGAAGAGGCAAAAGGGATGGAAACATACCTTGAAACAGTTGAAGGTATGCAGTTCGACCGCGGATACCTCAGCCCATATTTCGTAACAAATGCTGAGAAAATGCAGGTAATTATGGAAAACCCGTTCATACTTGTATATGACAAGAAGATAACAAATCTCAAAGATCTTGTTCCGGTCCTTGAAGGTGTCGCTCAGCAGGGCAGACCTCTTCTTATAATTGCTGAAGATGTTGAAGGCGAGGCACTTGCAACTCTCGTTGTGAACAAACTTCGCGGAGTTCTCAACATTGCCGCTGTTAAAGCTCCCGGATTCGGTGACAGAAGAAAAGCAATGCTCGAAGATATCGCAATTCTTACCGGCGGACAGTTCATCAGCGAAGAGATCGGCAACAAACTTGAGAACACAACTGTTCAGATGCTTGGAAGAGCAAAGAGAATAGTCATTGACAAGGATAACACAACGATCGTTGACGGTGCAGGAAAAGAAGAGGACATCAAAGCGAGAGTTAAACAGATAAAAGCACAGATCGAAGAGACAACATCTGATTATGATAAGGAAAAACTTCAGGAACGGCTTGCCAAACTTGCCGGCGGAGTTGCAGTTATCAATGTAGGAGCCGCAACAGAAGTCGAAATGAAGGAAAAGAAGGACAGAGTTGACGATGCTCTTCATGCGACCCGTGCCGCAGTTGAAGAAGGAATAGTAGCAGGTGGCGGCACATGTCTGCTCCGTTGCAAGGATGTTCTCAAGAAGGTCAAGACCGAAAATGAAGAAGAGAAAGTTGGAGTAGAGATCATCGCAAAAGCCCTTGAGGCACCCATCCGCCAGATAGCTGCAAATGCAGGGGTTGACGGAAGCATCGTTGTCAACACAGTTGCGAAAAACAAGGATGAAGAATGGGGATTTGATGCCGCAAAAGGTGAATACAAGAACATGATCGAAGGCGGAATCATCGACCCGACAAAAGTCACAAAAAGTGCACTCATGAACGCCGCTTCAATCGCTTCGACACTTCTTACAACAGAAGCGGTAATAATCGAAGCTCCCAAAAAAGATTCTGCTCCGGCAATGCCTGATATGGGCGGAATGGGTGGAATGGGCGGCATGATGTAGTTTCTGTCATAATGTCAATTTGCCTATTTGTCACAAGATAATCTATCGTAAACACCTGAAATAAAAAGACATCTCGTCTGGTATAAAAATTGCATTTATGGGGGTCGTTTTGTTTTTGATGAGGTGATCATTTTATGAAAAGTAGGACAATTCTAAATGCCGGGTTGTTTATTTCGATAACTTTTGCGATAGCTTCCACGGTGGGTTTTCTTCTGAGTTTCATTGTGAAGGATGAACAGGTTTTTGTGCCCATTGGAAAAAGCTATTACAGGAACGGACTTGAAGAGGATACGGAAGCAAAAAAGGAGAGTTTCTATTTCGGCAGCAATGTTGAAAAGGTTTCTTCATCCAATATTTTCGACGCCGCAATGAGGAACATCACTGTTGCTGACAATAAAGTGGGAGAAACAACAGGTGACGGTGCCGTTCCTGAGGCGAGTGCAGATGACATATATTTTTATTTTGAAAATCCTGAAAAATGCCCTCTGATGTCCTCGCTGCTGTTGAGCGGAACGATTGTCGCAAAGGAGTTCGATCAGTCAATTGCGATACTCCGCGAAGGAAGCAGCAGGGAAGAAGGTGCCATTATTGCCAGAGTGGGATCAGAAGTCACCCCCGGAGTGAAACTTGCTCTTGTCTGGAGAAATTTTGTGGTTCTGACAACTTCTTCCGGTGTAAAGTGTATCGGTGAAGGTGTCGGCGGTGATGCAAAACAAAGTGTTCCTGATCAGAGGTTTGCCCAGACAGGAGAGCCGCCTGTTGCCGGAAATGACGGCATTGAAGTAAGAAAGGTCGGTGAAAACCAGTATGTTATAAGAAGACAGGATCTTCAGAAAGTTACAGGCAATCTCAATTCACTTGCAAGACAGGCCAGGATCGTTCCTTCAAAAAAGGATAACGGTTTCAAGGTGTTCTCCATAACAAAAGACAGTCTTTACAGTAAGATAGGTATTCAGAACGGAGATGTGATCAAGTCAATAAACGGCATAGAACTTTCTTCGCCGGACAAAGCTCTTGAGGCATACTCACGGCTTCAGAGTGCATCAAAACTTTCGCTTGATATTGTAAGACGCGGTCAGAATGAAACAATGGAATATACAATAGAATAGGAGAAAAACATGACTTCTAAGAAAATTCTCTCACTGATGCTTCTGCTTTTTCTGGCTTTTTACGGATATGCGGCTGACGGAGACGACGATGTAAAAGTTCCTGTGAATTTAAATAACCGGCTCAAAGGGATAAATCAGAATTTCAGTCCGAAGTTCTCTCCCAAGCTTGATTCTGCTAAAAAGATTAAGAAAAAACAGAAAGATGGTAAAGAAGAAAAAGAAGAAAACAGTGAAAACATTCAGAATCCTTCTGAAAAGCCGGGTGTGAAGACTGTGACACCGCCTGCTCCGAAAACAATACTTGATAAGAAGAGCGAAGATGATCCTGACGCCTCAAAGCTGAGCGATGCAGTAAAGATCGAGGTTGCAGAAACAAAACCGGTCGATCCCAACATGAAGATCAAGCTTGATTTCAAGGAAGAGGACCTGATAAACATAATAAAGCTCTTTTCCGAACTGATGCAGATGAATTTCATAATTCCTGAGAATCTTGGAAAAGCGAAAGTCAACATGATGGCTCCGCAGAAAGTTACGGTGAGAGAGGCATACAGAACTTTTCTCACACTTCTTGCGGTAAACGATTTCAGTGTTTCAGAGGACGGGAAATTCACAATAATAACAAGGGAAAAGAATATTCCGGAAATGAAAATTCCATTTTATAAAGGGACAGATGTTCCCGATCTTTTCAAAATGGTCGCAACGATCATGAAATTTAACTATGTAACGGCCGCCGATATGGATAAGGTTTTGAAGCTTTTCAGAGATAAGGGTGCGACATCACTTGTTTTTGATGACAAGACGCTCATTGTTGTCGACTATGCGGCAAACATCAGAAAAATAATGATGCTCGTTAAGGAACTTGATCAGCCCTCTGAGTCTGATTCGGCAAAGCTCTATTTTATTAAACTGACACATGTTCTTGCCGCTGACGCAAGAAAGATACTGGAAGACATATTCAAGGATTTTTCAAAAAAAGGGACAAAAAAGAAAAGTGCCGGCTCGGACAATTCACCCAATCTTGCAGGTGTTGCAAATCCACAGCGTCTTCCAGGTTCTTCAAGGAATCCTGCCGATCCTCCATCAGGAGATGAAGAGAGTCTTTCAGGTGAAAACATGTATCTTCATATTGTTGCAGACGAAAGAAGTCAGCAGCTTATTGTTCTATGTACCCAGACAACATATAACCTGATCATTCAGATAGTTCAGAATATTGACAGAGAAGTGGAAGGTGAAGGCGAGATACATGTTGTGAAACTTCAGAATGCAAAAGCGGAAGATCTCGTAAAAACGCTTAATCAGCTTTCAAAGAACAAAAAATCAACCGGTTCAAAAACAACAGCAAAAGGGACAGATGTCTTTGAGGGCGAGGTTCAGATATCTTCAAACGAATCAACCAATTCGCTTGTCGTTGTGTCATCCATGCAGGATTTCAGAAATCTGAAAAAGGTCATAGAAAAGCTGGATATAAGAAGAAAACAGGTTTTTGTCGAAGCGGCGATCCTTGAAGTGAAAATTGACGACTCACTCGAATACGGAAATGCCTATACTGCAGGCGGATTTGAAGTGAATGTTGCCGGCGAGAAGATCCCTCTTTTCTTCGGGAAGGCGCTCGATTCAAAAATGTCTCCTGGAACTGTTGCAGGCATGGTGGCTCCGGCAATAAGCGGCACTGAAGGTATTCCCGGTCTGGGACTTGCAGGCGGAATTCCTTCGATAGGTGTTATTCTTAATGCTGCACAGAACGATTCATCTGTAAATGTAATGTCAACTCCGCATCTTCTTACAACAGACAACGAAGAAGCTGAAATATCTGTAGGTGAAACGATACCTTTCCCTTCCGGAAACATCATCAGCGGAACCGCAGGAAGTACTGTTACATATACAAGGGAAGATGTCGCTTTGAAACTGAAAATTAAGCCGCAGATAAATGAAAGCGGATACATGACTCTTGAAGTAAATCAGGAAGTAACAGAGCTTGGTGCACCATCACAGTATGGATTCACTACGACAAAAAGACAGGCCAAGACCAAAATAAATGCAGAAAATGAACAGACAATAGTTATCGGCGGGTTGATGAAAGATTCTGTAACGGAAGCCGAAAACAAAGTTCCCATACTTGGTGACATTCCAGTGCTCGGAGTATTTTTTAAATATAAGAGAACCGTAAAAGCCAAAGTAAATCTGCTCATAATTCTTACTCCTCATATTGTTGAAAGCAAAGAGGATTTTGCACGGATACTTAAAAGAAAAATGGAAGAAAGAGATGAATTTGCCAGAAAATTCTATGGTGACCATGTTTCATTTGAAGACAACATTTATCTTGATAAGAAAAGAGGAGCTCTTCTTACGGTTGTGAAGGAAGTTGACAATACAAACCGCAAAGAGGATGAGGAACTGCTCAGAATAAAATCAAAGAAGGATGAGAAGTCGATCATGGTCACTCCCGATGGAGAGGAGGAGATCATCTCTGTTCCTGAAGGGTCTCTTGACAGGGAGGACGATCTCGTTCCTGAAGCTGTACCTGAGTTTGACGGAGAATAGCATGGCAAGGAAGAAGATAGGTGAAATACTTATTGAAAAGGGGCATCTTGATGCTTCTCAGCTAAGCCGCGCACTTGAACTCAAGAGTCAGAGTGACAAGAAAATAGGTCAGATACTGGTTTCCGAAGGGATAATTACCCCTGAACAGGTGGCTGAGGCCTTTGCCGAGCAGACAGGCATCCCTTTGATACCCGAAGATTTTTTTAAAAAGGTCGATCCTTCGCTCCTTTCTGATTTTCCCATCGGTCTTGCAAGAAAGTTCAAAGCGATGCCTGTTTTTGCCGATACAGAGCTTCATGTTGCTGTGACGGATACGGACCCGCTCCTTTTTAATCAGCTCTTCATGCTCTACAGAAAAAATGTTAAGCCATACATCTGTTCTACTTCAAAGATCAATGACCTTATAAATCACGCATATTCAAAGATAGACAGCAATGAAGAGTCGCTGAACGCCGAAGAATTTGCCGATATGAACGATGATTCAGATGTTGCGATCCCCGACCTCATAGATTCCAATGACGAAGCCCCTATCATAAGGTTTGTGAACAACACGATAGCCAAGGCGGTAAAGGATAAGGCAAGTGACATTCACTTTGAATCGTATGAAGATGAGGTAATAGTCCGTTTGAGAAAAGACGGAAAACTTTATACAGTTCAGAGGGTTCCGAAAGCTGCCCAGGCAGGGCTTATAACAAGAATAAAGATAATGAGCCGGCTTAACATTTCTGAAAAACGGCTTCCTCAGGATGGAAACATCAAGGTCAAGATAGCGGGAAATGATGTCGATTTCCGAGTTTCGACACTTCCAAGCATTCACGGTGAGTCAGTGGTTCTCCGTATTCTTGATAAAAGGTCTCAGCAGTTGTCGCTTGATGAAAGCGGATTTACAAAAAGAGATCTTGAAAGGATGAGAAAGATAATCAGAATGAAACATGGAATTTTTCTTGTCACAGGCCCGACCGGAAGCGGTAAGACGACTACTCTTTATTCGGCACTTACCGAAATAAATTCACCCGATGTAAAGATAATAACAGAAGAGGACCCGGTTGAATATCAGCTCAAAGGTGTCAACCAGATTCACATAAACTCAAAAATAGGACTTACATTTGCAAGCGGATTGAGATCGATTCTAAGACAGGACCCCGACATAATAATGGTTGGAGAGATCAGAGACAGGGAAACCGCTGATATCGCGATAAACGCATCATTAACCGGTCACCTTGTTTTTTCGACACTTCACACAAACGATGCTCCCACGGCATTTACCCGTCTGATAGATATGGGCATAGAGCCGTTCCTTATTTCATCAACCGTTCTTGGTATACTTGCTCAGCGGCTTGTAAGAAAGCTCTGTCCTGTGTGCAAGGAGGCATACTATCCTGAGCCGGCAATCCTTGAGGAACTGGGACTTGATCCGGCTGAATATGCGAACCATCCTTTTTATAAAGCTGTCGGTTGTGACGAATGTGCTCACACCGGATATTCCGGCAGAACAGGTATTTTCGAACTTGTAATAATGGATGACGAGCTCAGAAGGGCTGTCGTAAACCGTCTTGACGCTTCGGACATCAGAAAGATCGCCTCTGCTAACGGCATGCTTAACCTCAGAGAGGACGGAGCGATGAAAGCTATAAAAGGGATAACATCACCTGATGAAGTTCTGTTAAGGACACAGGAGGATAACTGATGCCTCTTTTTGCTTACAAAATAATAGATTCAAGCGGAAAGGAAAAAAAGGGGAACATAGAATGTCCCAACAGAAATGCTGTTAAATCCAAATTTCTTTCTGAAGGATATTATATTACTGAAATTCGTGAACAGTCATCCGCTCAGAGTTTCAGTTTTGATTCACTGAAAAGCATATTGTCTTTCGGAAGAAAAAAGGTGCCTCTGGATGAAGTTGCTTCAATGACTAGACTTCTTGCCACCCTTCAGAAAGCTAAGATCCCTCTTGTGGAATCAATAGATGCCGTTGCCCAGCAGCAGGAAAATCAGATGCTGAAAGAGGCACTCATAATAATTAAGGGAAAAATGAACGAAGGTTACAGTTTCAGTAGAAGCGCAAGGGATTTTCCCAATATATTCGATGATTTGTATTGCAATATGCTTGCCGCGGGAGAAGAGAGCGGTGCAACGGACAGGGTTCTTCTCCGTCTTGCAGGTTTTATGGAATCACAGGTCGATCTTAGAAACAAAGTTAAGAGCGCAATGACATATCCTGTAATACTGATGTTCGTCGCCATTATTGTTGTGGGCGTGCTTTTTACCGTTGTAATCCCCAAGCTGGCTAAAATGTTTGAAGATGTCAACATGTCACTTCCTCTGCAGACTGAAATTCTTATCTGGCTTTCGGGGTTTATAGGAAGCTGGTGGTGGCTGATAGCAATTGTAATCATAACGGCGTTTGTCCTTTTCAGGAGACATATCGCAACTGAAAAAGGGGCTTTCTGGTGGAGCGGATTTCTAATTAATATGCCTCTTTTCGGCAGAGTGAACAGGATGGTTGCGGTCAGCAGATTTGCAAAGACCCTCTCTACTCTTCTTCATTCCGGTGTGCCGATCCTTAATGCAATGGACATAGTCAAGAAGATCATTGACAACAAAGTTCTTGAAAAAGCTGTTGCGACTGCAAGAGAGAACATAAAGGAAGGTGAATCGATAGCAGTCCCTCTTAAAAGAAGCGGAGAGTTCCCCCCGATAGTAATTCAGATGATCTCGATAGGAGAGCAGAGCGGTGATCTGGAAGAGATGCTGGACACCCTTGCAGACAGCTATGAAAAAGAGGTAAGATACACGATGGATCGTCTGACTTCAATGCTTGAGCCGATAATGATAGTTGCTCTGTCAGTTGTAATTGGCTTCATTGTATTTGCGGTCGTAATGCCGATACTTAAGATAAACGATGCTGTAGGATAATATTTCGGAGGTAAAAATGTTTAAGAAATTTTTTAAAGCCCTTCTTGAAGAACGGGCCGGCGTGGCAGTTAAGGGCTTTTCTCTTCTTGAGATCATGGTCGTCATCACGATAATGACGATGATCATGGGTGCTGTAGGGGTCGGAGTAATGTCTTATCTTGACAAGTCAAAGATCAAGCAGGCGAGAATAGATATTGCGACTATATCAAACGCCCTCGACCTTTATAAGACTGAGTTTGGCAAATATCCTGACAGTGAAGACGGCCTGAGCCGGCTTGTTGAAGAGAAAATACTGAAAGAGAAAAAAGCCCCCAGGGATCCGTGGGGCAACGATTTTATATACATCTATCCCGGAAGCAACAACGAAGACGGTTTTGATCTTTACTCTTTCGGTCCCGATGGAAAGGAAGGGGGGAACGATGACATTGTGAACTGGGATACAGAATAGAGGTCTTATGAAAAAAAATTCCGGATTTTCCATGATAGAAATGCTTGCCGTTGTGGCTCTGGTCATAGTCATGGCAGGTATTTCTGTTGCAGGCGTAGGAAGAATCGGAAGGTATAAGGCATCTGCAGATCTTGGCACATTCAATTCCTTTTTAAGGTTCAATTTTATGCGTTCTGTCAGAAACGGTGAATATATAAGGATCGTTATTGATATGGAAACGGGCTCATACTGGTCTGAAAAGAGCGAAACACCTTTTTTTCTTTCAACAGGGGAAGCGACAGAAAAGAAAAAAGAGGAAAATGATGAAATGGTAGAGAGAATGGAAAACGGTATGGGGACAGATCCATTCAAAGAAGGCGGGTCGGCGCTCGGAATGGAGAGCATAATGCAGAAGGCACGGTTGCTGTCAAGCGAAGATCTTGATAACGATGATTATTTCAACTATGAGAATTTCATCCCCGACAGAAGATCTCTCAAAAAGATACTGCAACCTGAGTTTGAGACCGTTTCGAATCAGAAAAAGATCTCAGACGGACTTGTCGTGACTGGCTTTTTTGCATACCACACACCTGAAATCGTTACTAGAGATCTCATTACCGATAAGGAAATGGAAAAAAATGTTCATATATACATTTTTCCTGAAGGCCGTATTGAACCCTTTTATTTTTCTCTTGGAGAGGAAAGTGATGACGGTGAAACCAGTTATTCTTACATTACATCCGACATGTTCATGAACACAAAGATCCGTCCGGGAAGCTTTGAAGAGGATATAAAGGATATGAAAGATCTTTTTGAAGATAAAGATGAGGAAGGGAGATCATGACAGTGTCAAAGGGTTTTTCACTCATCGAAGTTCTTGCCGCCACAACGATCCTTGCAGGGGTGCTCTTTTCTCTTTCAAGAATTATATCAGGAAGTTATATATACACTTCAAAGATAAGGAACATATATCTGGGGACAGAACTTGCAAGACTTAAACTGCACGATATTCAGGAAAAGATAAAGGAGGACGGTCTTCCTGAAACTGAAATGGAAGAGGAAGGTGATTTTGATCAGAGGGAATATAGTGAATTCAAGTGGAAATACTCAATAAAGCGTGTTTTCATCCCGCTTCCTGATATTTCGAGTTCAGCTGACGACGGAACCCAGACTCAGGCGGAAGAGGCGGCAGGAATGCTCTCTCTGGCAAAAGGGAACATAGAGGATTTCTTTAAGGAAAGGATAAGAAAACTTTCCCTCACTGTTTTCTGGGGACGAGGTGATCGTGATTCAGAGAAAGTCGTTTTTACAATTTTTCTTACAACTGACGGTGCAGTAAAGAGTTTCCAGCAGTATCAGGGCGGAGGCGGTGTTCCGGGTCAGGATCCTTCTCAGGGAAGAGCGAGAAAATCAGATCCCGGTTACAACAGGTTCAAAACCCCTTTAAACAATCCCCCGGCTGGTCTTCCCGGAACGGAACAGAGGTGAAAATGAGCAGAAAGGGTTTTTCACTCATTGAAGTTCTTGTGGCGATGTCAATTACAGCAATTCTTGCGTCATCGGTCTATTTTTCATTTTCAAATGTAATAGCAGGCAGATCAAAGATCAAGGAGATAACCGAAAAAGAGAGAAAAACATATTTCACGCTCGAACTGATAAGGAATGATATCAAGAACGCATTTCTCACTAACAACAAAGGTGTGCCTGAAGAGACACACAAAACGATCTTTAAAAGTGAAGAGGACGACCCTGTCAGTCATTTGACATTCACAACGCTCAACCATGTTAAAATGGCCGCAGGTGTCAAACAGTGTGACCAGACTGAGATCGAATACTACGGGGAGAATGTGGAAGGGGAGAATGTTCTTTTCAGAAGAGAAAGTCTGTGGATAGATGAATTTCCTGAAAAGGGGGGCAATGTATATCCTGTAATGAGCGGTTTTGAAAGACTTTCATTTCAGTTCTGGAAGGAATCAAGCAAAGAATGGGTCGATCAGTGGAACACAGAAAGTGCAGACAATCTTAACGCTCTTCCTCCGAAAGTTAAGATAACAATGCTCGTTAAAGAAGGTGAATCGGGTGAAGAGGATTATATTATAGAAACAGTGGTTGAGATAAAAATGCTCAGACCTTTAAGCTTTTAGGTGACAATGAAGAAGTTTTTTTCCAACATGTTCAAGTCATTTAACAGGCCGAAAAGAGGTGTCGCCCTTCTTATCGTAATCGTTATGATATCGATACTTCTTCCGATAGTTACCGACATGAATTACGAAGCAAAGACTGAGTTTGACCTTGCCATTAATTATAAGAGAAAAGCTGAAGCACAGCAGCTTGCCGCAAGCGCTGTTAATTTTGCAGTTGTCATTTTCGACCTTCAAAAACAGATAGAGGGGATCCTCAAGCAGTTCAACATGGGACAGCAGATTGAAATATGGGATATAATTCCTTTTGACACCGCTCTCTTAAGGGGTTTTGTAACGGCAGGACCTTTTGTAGAACTTGAGGATGTAGTGACAAAAAAGGATGTTGAAAACCCCACCGGCTCAGCACTGAACGATCAGGAAGGTGATTTTTCACATGCTGAAACAGGAGATCCGATATTTCAGTTCCCCGGTGATTTCAAGGTGGAATTTACAGGTGAGGATGACAAGATAAACCTCAACCATCTCGCCTACGGTACAAGATCAGCAGTCATAAAAATGCTTGAAGCACTTATCGAGCCGGAGTTTTATGATTTTATATTTCTTGAAAACACTTCAAGGCGTGAATATGTGGACCGGCTGGAGCTTATTCAGAATCTCGTTGACTGGGTCGATCCGGGAGATGACAAATTCACCGACGGGACAAAGTTTCTCTCAGGGGGAGACGAGCAGTCCGACTATGCCGATTTTCTGCCCGAATACAAAGTGAAGAATGCAAAGTTTGACACAATTCAGGAAGTTATGATGGTCTATGGTGTTGATGATCTTATATACAAGATCCTTGAACCGCACATAACAATATATTCGACAGGAAAGATCAACATAAACAAGGCCAGTCCGGAAATGATCGAAGGCATTATCAGGGCATATGCAGTGGACAAGGCGATGACAGTTTTTTACAGTGAAGATGCGATGAGAGAACTTCTGGGGAAGATACTTGCAAAAAGGGCCCGTGACGGATTCGCCAAGACAGTTGATTTCGTTCAGGCCTGCAAAGATGAAGGAATAGACATGGAAAGCGATGTGGAGAAGATCATAGATGTGTCGGGAAGGGTTTACAGAATAAAGGCAACAGGCATAAAAGAAGGCGTCGAGAGCTGGGTTGAGATGGTTGTTGACAGGGAAGGCAATATTTATTACTACCGTGAAGGGTAAAGTCAGAGGTGAAATATGAAATTTGCTTCTTGCAGAGTTATAGCCGGCAAGTTACTCATTAATGTTTTTTCCAGGGAATACAACAAGACTGTCCTGGAGAGCAGAACAGAATCTTCTGTTGAAAACTGTGCAGAAATATTTAAAGAGGTTGATTATATCGATCTTGTTATACCGGGAAAGGAAGTTCTTTTCTTTTCAAGGAATTATCCGCCTGTTAAATCTTCATACATCAGAAAAATAATCGTTCAGGATATCGAAGTTGAAACACCGTTTCGGGAAAATGATCTTGTTATAGATATGAAAAGTTTTTCCGGAAACGGCGAAACAAGCGTTTTCTGTGCAAAAAAAGAAGCAGTGAAAAACATTCTGGACCTATTTGACGCTGTGACAAGAGATAAGATCAGAAGCATTGTTCCGGAAGAGATACTCCTTTTCAAACTGCCGGAAAAGATAGACAGAGCTCTTTTCATCGGTGATGATTACTCAATGCTCGTTTTAAGGAACGGACAGATAATAATGAACGGAGGGATCAACGATCTTAAGGGTGATCTGAGGACATGTTTCAGCGGCGAGGATCCTGACAGCGAACTTAACGCATGGCTTTCAGTTGCAGGTGACATAAGTGTTCCTGAAGGGCTGAGTGATATTGAAATGCTGATAAGAAAAAGAGTCATTGCTTTTATGGAAAGAGTTTTCGGTTTTTTCGGACCGTTCACAAATTCTTCCGGTATGACGGGAGTCTTCATTAATGACGATCTTGTCAACGGAATGGGAAGACTTATTGAGCAGATCGATCATCCGGTCTTTCCGGGAAGTCAGTCAATTGTGTATGAAGCGTACGAATCACTCGAGATCATACCTGAGATAGTCGATAACGACAGCTCAGTAAGTTTTGCAACGGGTGAGTTTGCATATAAAGGTGGATTTTCGTTCCTGAAAAAGAGAATTGTGACTGCGGTTGTTCTCTATTTTACAGCTCTGATAATGCTGGTTGCCGGAATGCAGATGAGAATAAGCTATCTTGATGAGAGGATCGAAAAAGGAGAGGAGAGAACGAAGACGCTGATGAAAGATGTAATAGGGAAGGAAATGCCGTCATTAAGGCAGGCGCTTTCCATTATGAACAAAACAATAAAAGGTGAAACCGCACTTGCAGATAAAAAGGCGGTATATCCATACAGCGCACTTTATATCATGGAGGTGACCTTTCCTTATTTTACTTTTGAGAACAGCACTATCGAAGTTTCTGAACTTGCAATAAAGGAAGAAGGGAAGATCAGAGTGACAGGGACAAGCAGCACTCTTGAGGATATTAACAAATTCACCGGATTTCTTGAACAGGATCCTTTGATCGATGAGATAAACAGAGGACAGATAAACACAAGAAATGATAAAAGTTCCTTCAGTATAAGTTTCAGCTATGCCGGTCCTAAAAAAGATGACACCAAGGGCAAAAAAGGTAAGAAAAAGGATTCTGAAAAGGATCCCGGGGAGGAAATATGAAAGAAAAGATAATGGAAATGCTCAACAACCTGAGCGAAAGGGAAAGAACGGTCCTTACTTTTCTCATAACCTTCATGATGGTGTTTATGTTCGGAGGGATCTGGTTCCTTATGGATATGACTGTAAGCAACAGAAAAGATACTATTTCTGAGCAGGAGACGATGATACAGAAAATGGTTTCGATGAAAACTCTTTATCAGAAAGCTCAGATCAGGAACGAAGCAATGAAGAGCAGTATAAGCACAAGCAGCGTAAATCTTAATTCCGATATTTCAACGGTCAGAGAGAGTACGGGAATTGGTATAAGCACATTAAAAGAGCTCAAACCCCGGAAGAAAGGCGATATAAGCATAGAGAGAATAGAACTCGGATTCAGAGATGTTTCTCTTGAGCAGACAATGGCATTTCTTTACGGTATTGAGAACAGGGGCAGATATGTTTTCATTGATTCAATAACCATAAAAAAGAGATTCAGCATGCAGAATTATGATGTTTCTGTTGTTGTTGCCGCTCTCAAAAAGGAGGTGGGTGTTGAATAACCGGTTATTTGGAAAAATAAAGGAGATCCTTGCTTCGGGGCGTGCCGGATCTCTTCTGAAACAGACACTTTTTATTAACATTGCTTTTTTTGCCGGGATTTGGCTCGGAGTCAAGATATTTTTTCCTGATGATTTCATCCTTTCAAAAATAAATAAGGAGCTTTTTGTTAAAGATATGGGACTTACCGCAGATGATGTCGGAATATCGATCCTTGGCAACATTTCATTTACAGACGGAACTTTGACCGAAAAAGGTGTGAAAGTCGTCACTTTTCATAAACTTAAATTTTCACCCTCGATCTTCAGCATTCTCCAAGGCAACATATCAGGTGAATTTTCGATAAATGACATCAATAACCAGGGCGGAGATCTGACGGTATCTTTTGAAACTTCTCAGGAGCCCTGTTATACGATGGAGGCAGATGAGCTGCCTCTTTCTCTTTTTCAGCCATTTCTCAAGGATACCTCTTTTACAGGGACAGTTTCCGGTGAAGGTGACATATGTTTGAGCGAAGGACGGAAATTTAACGGAAAGATAGACATAAAGGGAACTGATGTCATTTTTAGAGGCAAAGTGCCTACACCGATGGGTGATTTTGATGTCGGGAAGATCGATCTTGGCAGTGTTGAATTTTTTGCAAAAGTTGAAGACAGCAAAGCCGAAATAGAAAAGTTTCTTATCAACGGAATAGTGGCTCTGGATGTGATAGGCAGAATAATGCTGAATGCAAAGAGTGCAGTATCATCACGGATCGATCTTGATGTAAGGGCCGAAGTTCCGGATATGAAAAGAATATCGGAAAATGCTGCACTTAACCTTCTTGTAGGACAAATGTCGCAATATAAAGGTGAAAAAGAAAATTCCTATGCGTTCATGTTGAGGGGATTTATGACGAAACCTGTTATGTCAAAAGCTCCGGAAAAAAGATCTGTAAAAGGGGCAAATCCTGAAAAATCTGAAACCGTATCAAAAAGAAGCGACAGGAAAAGGAAACCTTTGGCTAATAGAAAGAGGCCGGAACCCGTCACTCCCTCCCTGAACAGGCCCAAGCCGGGTAATGATGACTTAAAGGAAGATCCGAAAGAGGACCCGAAAGAAGAGTCGAAGGAAGAGCCGAAAGAGGACCCGAAAGAAGAGTCGAAGGAAGAGCCGAAAGAAGAGCCGAAAGAAGAGCCGAAAGAAGAACCGAAAGAAGAGCCGAAAGAGGAGCCGAAAGAAGAACCGAAAGAAGTTAGAATTGAAGAGAGCCGGCCTGTCAGGGCTGTTGAGGAAACTGTGAAAGAAGCTGAAAAACTCCCTGTTCAGGAAGAAGAGGATCAAAACCCATCAAATACTGAAGAAAAGAGAAAGAAAGAAGATTCTCATGACGGAGAAACAAATGATGAAGATTAAAGATAAATAGACAATTTAGGGAGATATCAAATGAAAAAATTAATCTGGCTTGCAGTTTTGTTCTCAATGTTCTTTTCGGTTTCCTGTAATAAAAAATACATAAAAGGGACTGAAATTGAGGAAAACGAAGATTCCAAGACGATCCTGAAGATCTTTGCCCATTATGTAAAGGGTTTCAAAGATCAGAACCCTGATCTTTTCGTGCCCTATATTTCTTCTAAATATTATGACAATAACGGTACTGATGACGCAAGTGACGATGTGGATTATGATCGTGTCGTAGAGATGTTGAATTCCGAACAGTTCAAGTCACTGGAAAAAGTAGAAGTTGTGTACATTCTCAAAGACCTCAAGATAGATAAAAAGGAAAACAAAGGAAAACTCCTTTTTTATTTTGAAGTGAGATTTAAAATGACAAGCAAACTGCCTCCTGAAGAAGGTGGAGATTCTTTCTATAAACCTGACGGTAAGACAAATCATAAGATAAGTGAACACAATCAGATGAAATTCGTCAAAGAAGATGGCGGCTGGATGATAGTTAGCGGTCTTTAGAAACACTCTTTTTAATAAATATCTTTTAATAAATCGCTTGACATGATATAATAAAAAATTATACTTGAATCCGGCGGTATGACGGTCATTTTCTTCAAGAGGTATAAAATGTTTAGTTATTTTAAAGTGTTGTCTTTTTTTAAAGTTTTTCTGTTTGTTGCTTTTATGCTCATTTCCGGGGGAGTTTCCGCCCAGATGGGGCCGGAAGTGTCTGTCGATTCTAATGGAAAAATTCTGAAATGGGAAGAAGGGAGCCGTGATTATTTCGTAATGTATAAATCGGTACTTCTTAATCTCAACCAGACAAAATGCCTTCAAGATTGTCAACCCGGGCAGGACAAAGCAGGAAATCCTCAAGCCGATGCATGCGTAGATCCTAATGTCGGGACCACATTTACTTTGATGAACAACCACATTCCTTCTGATGCCCATATCGAAGCGGCATATCTTGTCTGGACAACGGCTGTTGAAAGGGATAAGTTCGATGCAATGGTGGATAATTCAGTTACGCTCACTTTCACGGGCAAAGATGGAAATGTTACTCATTCCGCTGAGATTACAGGTCCGGAGCATTATCTTGATGAGTCGGATGGTTTTACTTATGAAGGGAAACGGCTTGAATTTCCCCTTATGACTGGTTATGCAAACCCTTATAAAACCTGTAATGTTGATGCTGACTGCCATGAAACGATAGGAACTTATTCAGAATGCGTTCCTTATGAAGGAAAGACCTATTGCGGATTGAGACAGGGTTCATACACTTACCGTATTGATGTCACCGATTTTTTTGAAACAATTCACGAATTAGGGCGTGATGCAGGTATTTCTGTTGACGGTTTTCAGCTTCTGGGGAATTACAATGTAAGCGGAATTCCCTGCACCAACTCATCTCATTATCTTGACATTTCGGGAATGATAGGGGGCTGGTCAATAATAATGGTTTACACATCTGAAAAGATATTTCCAAAGAAGATCTATATTTATGACGATCTCGACATATATCAGTTTCAGTATACAGATATAAATGTTGCCGGCTTTGAACTCCCGACAGATGCAAATGTCAAGATAACACTTCACACTCTTGAAGGTGACCCCGGTCTAACGGGTGCAGTTTCAAACCCGCATGAATCGTTGCAGATAAGCGGTGCTCAGACATTTGACTGGGTCGACCTCCAGAATATATGTAATCCGGGACTTAATGACACACTCGGCAAACCTTATACTGAGATTTATAACTCCATCTCCAGCGTATATGGATGGGAAGATGAGCTCCCTTTCTGCATAGGTGACTATAATGACCCGAATTCACTTGAATATTCAATGGATGTTGACACATTCCTTCTCAAAGCGTCAGATCCTCTTTTTGAACCACATTTGATAAGAGGCGACACCAATTTGTGGGTCAAAGTGAGTTCTAATCTGGACGGAGTATACACCAATTACATGGTTCTGAGCATTGATACAAGAGCCCCCAAGTTTGATATACCGGCAAATGCTGAAACTCCCGATGGCAGAGAGAAAAATGTTTGTTCCTGTTCGCTTGAAAGGGATTATTTCTGCATGGATTCAGCAATGTATTTTCTGATAAAGGTTCAGAACTGGGGAGATAATGCCTCGCTGAGCGTCAAAGTAAAGGACGCTCTCCCGACAAATGTTGATTATGTTCCGGGAACGGCGCAGATAGCAACACAGTTTGACAGTGACGGTAACGGAACAGACTGGAAAAATGTTGAAGATCCCGGTGAAGGTGTTTTTCCGCTCGAAACTCAGTATATGGTTAGCGAACTTATGGAACCGTGCGATCAGATCGGCCAGACATGTCAGGATACAGTTCTTGTCAGATTCAAAGTGATGCCCAAAGAAGGTCTTCCTAAAAATGCGGTCATTACAAATACGGCTGAGATCACTGACAGCACCGGAATTGTTTATTATTCAAATACATCCGTTCCTCTCAGAATAAAAAATGATGCGGGCTGTGATACAGAATGCAAATCTCCATCCCTTGAAGTTTGCGGAGGATCAAAAACTGATGGAGGTGACAGCGGAAACTCAGGAGATAGTGGTGACAGCGGAAACAGCGGTGACAGTGGAAATAGCGGTGATAGTGGCAAAAATGATAATGAAGAGGAGCTTGTTGAAGATGAAAATGTCGGTTGCGGCTGTACAGTGATATAACAGGGTCTTAATTTCGCTGAAGTTCCCCCAAAAATCTGAGAGAAAAACAGAGAGTCTTTTAAAAACAGCAACTTGATTGAAAAAAGAAGTGAAACTTAAAAAAATGGAGGAATCTTTCCTTAAACTTTCCCTTGACATCCTGAGATATTTTAATACAACTTGGTCAGATTTCGGTTGGAAGCAAAAATGACAAAAAATTCAAAAAGAACTTGCTTTTCCTGTTTTAGCGGGATGATTCTTTCAAGAGACAAGAGACAAGAGACAAGAGACAAGAGACAAGAGACAAGAGACAAGAGACAAGAGACAAGAGACAAGTCAATTCTTTAATTTTTTCAGATACATTCGGAATATTTCAAGCGTTTTTCAAGGGATAGTTTTATTAATTTTTTGATGGAGGGGTGAGATGAGGAGAGTACTTTTTGCAATTATTTGGAGTTTGATATTTTTTGAAATTTATGGATGGAACGAAGATTTTCATTCCTATTGCTTAGATGACAACAAAACTTGTGAATATTTTGGGAATTACAATGGTCATCAGGCAATAACAAGGGAAAGTTATTGGGAAATAGAAAAGCGAGGAGTTATTTTTCCTTATTTCTTATCAGATCCTGGTAATTTAATGGAAGACAAGTTGATTTATTTGTTATATGGTGCGGCTTTTGCTGACGAGCCTTGGCTTGGAAGACCTGAAAATCCATATGGAAGAAATTCAGGTGTTTTGAGCAATATTGATCCGGAAATATTTTTGGGAAATATTTATTCATCAGATGAATATAAAATAAGCGAAACAGATAATGGAAGAGTTGAAGTGCGATTCTTAAGGAGAGAAGCCGGCTCAAAAAGACCTAATTATTACATGGGAATTTATAATTTTCTTGAAGTGGGAGGTAAAAATCATTTTGATGGAGATTATGCGGCGGATAATTATTTACATTTTTCAAACAAGGAAATAGGAGGTAACGGAGTTGTTATATTGCGACAGGAAAATGCAGTTGGGAATACTGGAATTGGAGATGGGGCATGGGTTTTTGTAAATTCTGAAATTGGTGCTGCAAAATATGGAACGATACTTTTTGGTTTGGCAAGAAAGTTTTGGGAAGCGAATGTGAACGAGCCTCCTTCATTTAATGATATGGTACTTGCTTCCAATTGTTTAGATGACGATATTGTTCCTGCAACCGGTAGTGCAATTATGGACACATGGAAAATGTGGAGTGTTGACAGAAGGTGGGCTTCTTTGCCCTCGACATGGCTTGGGGGACAACCGTTTATTTGTAAGCCGAATAGAAGTTATGATCCGACAAGTACTAATTGCTCTGACAGAGATTTATGTGCAAGTGGAACCCCGTCATGGCCAATATGGATGCCGGACAATTATGATGAAAATAATATTGATGAATTCATCGAAGAGCTTACGAATCCTTTCCCTTCTAAAAGCAATAGAGTAGCGATGATATATCTTGGATGGGCACTTCATTTTATACAGGATCTTGCGATGCCTTACCATGCAATAAACTGGTCAGGAGAAATGCATCAATGGAGAGAAAAAACATTTGATAATATGTTGAAAAATGGAGATTTTGGCAAATATGGTGGACCAGATATGCTGAAAAAAAGACTTGATGCACTTTTTGGAATTGCTCCCAATATTTTTTCTAACAAAGAGATATGTCAGCGACTGGGAATATATGACGAAGAAGGAAATTATTTAGAAAGTGGTGTTTATGACCTGTTCGATTCTGTAAGAGATAAATCAAAAGGAAAAGCAGGAGGATATGAAAACACGACAGAAGACAATGTTGAATTTTATATTGATGCCGTAGAAGCTTCGGTAAAATTAATGACTTGTCTGCAATATGGAATGGATGATGACAATGATGGATTTGATAATTCTGATGACAATTGCCCTAATATTTATAACCCCGATCAGGCTGATTATGATGAAGACGGTGTTGGTGATGTCTGTGATCCGTGTCCGATGATGGGTAGCATTTCAATATACAATCCAAGAGAGGATGATGATAAAGATGGGATCCCCAACGGGTGCGACAATTGTCCAAATGTTAAAAACAAATTTGTAGTAGCATCATTGAATGACGAAATTATTTCTGCGAAAACTCAGGAATGCGATGATGATGATAACTGGTATGAATGTTTGCTGAAACTTTCTTTCAGTGGAGGAGCGTCGAAAAATCAGGAGAGAAAAAATGACGGATACTTTGGCAACAAGTGTATAGTGAACTTTATGGGGAACCAGTGGTTATGTAGAAAGGTCTGGTACTGGCAGCCGGATCATGATCTTGACGGCACAGGCGATGCGTGTGACACGGATCATTCTTCAGTTACGAAACTGATTTCAACGACATCTTCAAATCCGCTTTTTTTCAGAGGTAAATCGGAGGTGAACAGGTTCGTTGATCTGAATTACAAAGTTATCGGTGACACAACCCCCGGATCAACTGCAAAATACTGCTGGATGGATCTGGAATTAATGGATGAGTGGGGCAAAGGCGGTTACTGCACAACATCGGATCTTGGGAAAGGTTATCCGACGATAAATGATTCGAGTTTCGGATACAGTCACGGGGGCGATCCTGAACCTTATAATAGACAGCTTAATAAACTGGCATGGCAGACCCCTAAAATAAGCTCATTTATGGGAAAATTGAGTGTAGTAAACAAAACAAAGGACAGCAAATCGGCAATTGAAAAATGGGACTGGACAAAGAATTTACAAAAAGATTATGAAAGACTTTACACGACTTATGTTTCATCAGGTCAGCAGAATTTAAAGGAGCCGTTCATTAATTATGCTGCTTCAGTTGGATCGGCAGGAACGGAAAATTGCAGTGCAGATGAAGATTATTATGATGAGGAAGAAGAATTTATAAATCCGAACTGTTTCAGGAATGTGTTGTATATAAACGCAAGGACAAAAAGAGAGAACAAGCAGGGAACAAAACTTAGTTATTACACTGAAAATCTGAGACAGAACTTTTTCCCGTTCAAAATTACCCCTGAAATGTTAAACAGCTCGGAAAGATCAAATTCAACATGTTCAGGATGTGTAAAATTTTCAGATGCAGTATCATCTGTGACTGAACTCTGGATATATAAGGATAATATTCTGAAAAGTGAAAAAAGAAAACTCAACAATGCTGACAACATTATTGCGACATTCAATGATGAAGGGAGCATTATATCGGTGTTTGAAGGCGAAAATGAAATATATTTCGGAATCAATGATGAAGATAATCCAAGCGAAATAATTCTTGCAGGAATTGCACCCAAACCGCAGGAAGATCTGATCAAAGGAAAAGGTGCTGTTGCAAAAGGGAGAATTTTCCTTACAAGTGCGAATATGCTCTATTCTCTTGAAAAGGACGACAGCGGACAGCAGACAAACATCGGCAGCGGCATGACCTATAGATTCAGAGAAATAATGCAGATGCCTTATCCGGAAAACGAGATAAATATCTTAAGTGCCGGAAGGGAACTTGTTATGCTCCGTAACAACGGACAATATTATGAACCTTACATACTTAGCGGAGATACTTTCATTGAAATAGAATCTGATGAATATCCTGTTTCAAGAGATTCGTTCTCTTTTTCATCAGATAACTGGAAAATGTATATTGCAGGAGGGGTCACGGACGGAAGAGAAGGTGTTGCGGTTCATAGCGATGTGTGGGCGCTTGACACAGCTTACGGCTGGAGAAAAATTGCCGACAGCATTAATGTTGATATGGGCGATGTCCTGATAAAAGAGGAAAACGGAATCCTGAATATCTTTTCAAGAACATTTCCTCAAAAAGAAGTCGCCACAGCATTCATAAATATTGCAACAGGTGAAACAGATTACGGAAAAACTGTTCTTGAAAGTGAATTTGAGGCAATGGATATTGAAAAATACTGCATATCAAGAAAAAATGACAATACTTATCCCGGGAAGGAATTCAGGAACATTTGCAGTCCTGCTGAAGATTATCAGTATAAAAGCTATACATTTCTGGACTATAAATTCTCTCTTGCGGGAATTGATGATTTTGTTTTTTCCGGCGGACTCAGCGGAATAAGAACTTTCAGGATAAATGCGGCAGGCGGACTTGAAAACGGAGATCTTGATGTGGTCGGCACAGTGAACAGCATTGCAGTTAAAGATAATGCACTTTATTCATCAAGAAGTAACAAAGTTTTTGTTTTTGAAGTGAAGGAAAACGGTGATCTTGTAAAAAGAAAAGAGATCAGTGCAAGCGGATGTGACCAGATAAGGGTGTCTGGAAATATGCTGTTCACCGGAGAAAACGGAAAAGTAAATATTTATGATATTACTGATCCATTCAATCCTGTGAAAAAACATGCTGTCTCTCTTTCAATGAATGTTGTTGATCTTGAGGTCTGGAATGAATATCTTTTTGTTTTCCATGACAAATGGTTCAGCAGTTCAAAGCTTGCCATGTTCAAATTTTCTGATGACGGAACAATTGTTAAAACTGATGAAATTAAGCTGAGTTGCAGTGATCCTGAATTCATGAGCGACAGTCAGAATGTATATCTGGGCTGCAAAAACGGACAGAAAAAGATTGAATTCAACGAAAGTGAGAAACTCGTAATAAAAAGCATCGGAGGAAGCAAAAATTATTTTAGAGACACTTATCTTAGAAACGGTATAATATACACAGTTCACAGCGGCAGGATATTCCTGAGCAAATGAGAGGTGAGGCAATGAAATTGAAATATATTCCGGTTTTAATTGTGACGGTATTTCTGTTTTCCTGCACATCATGCAACGAAAGCAAGCCGTCAAATGATAAGGAAAGCACCATAGATCAGGATAATAACACACAATTTGATGATGATCCTACTGATCCTGATGTTGACATTGCCGATGCTGATCTGAAG
>Ga0209717_1000902_pt1 | contig 34269 bp, 28 predicted proteins | sample AD_UKC048_MetaG_FD_184418 | JGI IMG/M metagenome (GOLD analysis project Ga0209717, IMG submission 184418) | Active sludge microbial communities of municipal wastewater-treating anaerobic digesters from USA - AD_UKC048_MetaG (SPAdes) (version 2) | ecosystem: Engineered > Bioreactor > Anaerobic >...
AATGGCTACCTGCGGCTGGTTGATGATCGGTGTGCCCATTACGTTTCCGAACGTACCTACGTTGGTCAGGGTGAACGTACCGCCCTGAATTTCTTCGGGTTTCAACTGGTTCTGGCGGGCGCGGGCGGCGAGTTCGTTCACCTGTTTGCTGAGTCCGATCAGGTTGAGCGTGTCGGCATTTTTGATGACAGGTACGATCAGGTTGCCGGAAGGCAGCGCCGCGGCCATGCCGATGTTGATGTCCTTTTTAATGATGATGCGGGTGCCGTCAATGGAAGCGTTGATCATCGGGAAATCGCGGATAGCCCGTACGACGGCCTCGATGAAGATCGGCGTGAACGTGATATTCTCGCCGTATTGTTTTTTGAATTTCTCCTTGACGTTGTTGCGCCAGTTGACCATGTTGGTGACGTCTACTTCTACAAAAGAAGTGACGTGCGGACTCGTGTGTTTGCTCATCACCATGTGGTCGGCGATGAGTTTGCGCATGCGGTCCATTTCCACAATTTCAACATTGCCGCTGATGCTCACGGCCGGCGACTGCGGTACAGCGGGGGCTGTGGCGGGGGCCGAAACGGCGGGCGCAGCGGGCACGGCAGTGCTGCTTCCTTTTTGTCGCCCGGAAACGTAAGCGAGCATGTCTTTTTTGGTGACGCGGCCGTCATGGCCCGAGCCTGGAATGGTATCGAGTTCTGCCTGGCCAATCTGCTCTTCTTTTGCAATGGTTTTCACCAGCGGCGAGTAGAACCGGGCTGATCCGCCGACGCTTACAGCCGGAGCGGCGACAGCAGCGGTAGCCGGCATATAAGGCACTGCGGCGGCCTCGTTCTGACCATTGGAAGGCGCAGGCTGGCTTACAGCAGGCGAAGCGGCAGGTTGTGCACTGGCTGCATCCGTTTCGATCACGGCGATCACCTTGTTGATCGGAACGACGTCATTTTCCTGGAAAAGTATTTCTACCAGAATGCCGGCCACAGGGGAAGGAACCTCGCTGTCTACCTTGTCGGTAGCGATATCGAGCACCGGTTCATCGAGTTCGATGCGGTCCCCGGCTTTTTTACGCCACTTGAGAATGGTGGCTTCCATAATGCTTTCGCCCATTTTGGGCATTACGAGTTCAACGCGCGCCATATTGCAGAGGTAATGTCAGAGTAAACGGGACTTGGTGGGCCACCGCTCGGGTTGTTTGATAATAATTTGGTTAAAGCGTTGCAAATGTACTACGATCCATGAAGCCGGGCACAAGAAATTGGCAGTTTTAGAATAAAATTTTGCGGAGAATGCACACCTTTGCAGAATCATGCGAAAAATCACCACAGAAAATTATCCACACGAAGGAGACTTTCTCGACAAACTTGCTACTTTTGGCAAAGCGAAAGTCCTCCCACGTATGTCGCTGACAAAAAAAATACTGCTCCTGGATGCGCTTCCGCTGGTAGCGTGTCTGACCTCTCTCTGGATGATGCACCGCGTCGGACCGGAGAAAGTGCTCATTCCATTCAAGGCAAATCCTGAAAGTGTCGTCGTCAGCAGAAAAGACGTCGCTCCTGAACCGGAAGTAGCGGCACTGCCTGCCGAGCCGGAACCGGAGGAAAACAAAAAAGGCGCCCGCGTTAAACGCAAACTCTCTCCTTCCGTTTTCCACCCGAAAGGTCCCGACACCATTCCTTACATGGCCTTCGATCCGATGATGCTGCAGGCCATGTACGAGCAGGCGAATTTTTTGCGCCGGAAAGACACACCCGTCCGAGGCGCTTCCGGTATTTCCAAAACCGACATGCTCCGTACCGTCGAACTGCTGCAAAGTGTGCAGTTGCTCGATCCCAACGTACTGCTCACCACGTTCGATTTTTACAGCATCAACACCGACCTGAAAAAAGACAAGGTGCGTGTTACGGGTTATTACACGCCGCTGATCAAGGCCAGCCGTGTTCAAACGCCCGAATTTTCGTTTCCCATGCTTCGCCGTCCTGCTTCCGGTGTACCCAATCCGGCAGCGATCGAGGCAGGCGCACTGGCAGGCAAAGGCCTCGAACTTGCCTGGCTGCCGAGCAAAAAAGAACTGCGCAATGCACAGTTGCAGGGCTCCTGCCTGATCGAGTTTCCCGATGGCAAACGCGAGCACTTCGGTTTCGGCGGCTCCGTAAAAGGAACGGGCGGCACGTACGTCTTTTTTAAAGAGGTAGACGAAAAAGTGCTGGGCGCTGGTTTCTTTCCGCTGACGGCCGGATACTCCGCTGCCGTGGATACGCGCTACGTTCCCATCGGCAGCACCCTGCTGGCCGAATTGCCGGATATCGACGCGGCCGGCCGTTTGAAAGGATATATTTACCGCATCATTTTTGCCCAGGACCGCGGCGGTGCGATCAAAACCACCAACCGGATAGACCTGTACTGCGGTATGGGCCAACAAGGTTTGCAGGAGGCGCGGAAAATCAACCGTTTTGGGCGACTTTGGCTACTTTTGCCCAAAGAAAAATGATCATGAAAAATATAGCCATACTTACCGGCGGCGACTCCGCCGAAAGGGTGATTTCCCTGAAAAGCGGCGCAGTCGTGCGCGACCACCTGCCCACCGATCGATACCGCACTTTTTTGATCGATTTACAGAAAGCCGACTGGAAAGACCTCGATTCCGGCATTTCCATTGATAAAAACGACTTTACCCTGACCCTTTCCGACGGCGAAAAAGTGCGTTTCGACGCCGCCTTTGCCGCCCTGCACGGCAGTCCGCTCGAAGACGGCAAAATGCAGGGTTACCTCGAAATGCTGGGCATACCGTACACTTGCTGTGATGGCTACGTGAGCGCGCTCACGATGAGCAAGCACAACACGAAATTGCAACTGGCTCCCTACCAGATCCCGATGGCGCCTTCCGAACTGCTTCGAAAGGGAGACTATATCGATCTGGCGCGACTTCAGAAACTTGGTCTTCCGGTTTTTGTAAAACCCAACGATACCGGCTCCAGTTTCGGCGTCACCAAGGTGAAAACGGAGGAAGAAATGTTGCCCGCCATCGAGGAGGCTTTTCGCTACAGCAACGAAGTGATGGTGGAAGCGTTTATGCCCGGCCGTGAATTTTCGAACGGCGTGTTGCGGGTGAACGGCGAAGTGGTGGTGCTCCCGATCACCGAAATCATCCCGGAAACGGAGTTTTTCGATTTCGCCGCCAAATACGAAGGCAAATCCCGGGAGGTTACGCCGGCCGATCTGTCGCCCGAACTCACCCGCCAGTGCCAGCAACGCACCGGAAAAATTTACGAACTCCTGAAATGCAAGGGCGTGGTGCGCATCGACTATATCCTCGTCGGCGATACGTTCCATCTGCTCGAACCCAATACCATTCCCGGCATTTCTCCGGCCAGTATCGTGCCGCAGCAGGCCCAGGCCCATGGCTGGTCGCTGGGCGAGTTTTTCGCCCTGCTGATCGAGGAAGCGCTGAGAGAAGCCGCTGTATAAAGAGCGTGTTTGGTTTTTTGTGTTTGGTTTTTAGAAGAGCGTGATTAGGAACCTTTTGCTAATCACTATACAAAAAACTAAATACCCTCTAAAGATTCATTATTCACACGATTTTCCGTTCAATGAAAATATTCTGCATCGGCCGCAACTATGCCGACCACGCCAAGGAACTCAACAACCCCGTGCCGTCGGAGCCGCTGATCTTCATGAAACCGCCAACGGCGCTGCTGCTGAACAACCGGCATTTTTACCACCCCGATTTTAGTAAAAATATCCATTACGAAGGAGAAATCGTGCTGCGCATTGCCAAAAACGGGCGCTCGGTGCAACCAGAATTTGCAAGCCGCTACTACGACGCGGTGGCTTTCGGGATCGATTTTACGGCGCGCGACTTGCAGGACAGCCTGAAAAGCAAGGGGCAGCCCTGGGAAATTGCCAAGGGTTTCGACCGCTCGGCGCCGCTGAGCCGCTTCGTGCCGCTGGAAGAATTGAAAAATGCGGAAGACATTCATTTTCAATTGAAAAAGAACGGCGAAGTGGTGCAGGATGGCCACACCCGCGACCTGATTTTTTCTTTCGATACGCTGATCTGCCACATTTCCCGGTACTTCACCGTGCAAAAAGGAGATTACGTTTTTACAGGTACTCCGGCAGGCGTGGGGCCGATCCAGATCGGCGATTTGCTGGAAGGTTTTCTGGAGGGTGAGCGACTGTTGTCGTGCCAGGTGCGGTAATGAAGGGTGCTTGGTTTTTTGTGTTTAGTATTTTGAAAGGCTTGATTAGCAACCTTTTGCCAAACACAGAAGCCAAATACCTTACGGTAATGGGCAAGCGCGGTTTATACCCCTCGTAAGGATAATTGCAACACGGGTTATCTATTAAGACCACTAAGGCACAAAGAGCACAAAGCGTAGATTACACATTATACAGGCAACTAAAGCGCAGCAGAAAGCAGGAAGGCTCACAGAACGCAAATTCACGCACTTGATAGTATAGAATTGTGTAATCTACGCTTTGTGCTCTTTGTGCCTTAGTGGTTAATAAATAAAGTGGCCGCAAGGCCATAAAATCCGCGTTCATCCACAAATCCGTGTTGTCCACATTCCTATTATTCTGTGTGCTCAACCATACACTCCTGCATATCATTATCTCAATGACGTTCCACATGAAGTCCATCCCGTTTTTAACAATCCTCCTCTTTGCCGCCTTCCTGCTGAACGCCCAAAACCCCGTACCAGCACCGGCACAAAAAGCCGCTATTCTGATTTATGGGGCGACGGCACACCTGGGCGACGGCACAGTGATTCCGAACAGCGCCATCGCATTTGAAAACGGGAAACTGACCATGGTGGCCGATGCGACGGTAATCCGGCTCGACCGGAATAAATTCGCCAAAATTTTCGATGCGTCCGGCAAACACGTGTACCCGGGTTTTATCGCGCCGAACACACAACTGGGCCTGAGCGAGATCGATGCCGCCAAACCTACCCTCGACGCTGCCGAGGTAGGCGCCTACAACCCGCAACTGCGATCGATCGTTGCCTACAATACCGATTCCGACATTCTGCCGACCATCCGTTCCAACGGTGTGCTGCTGGCACAGGTAACACCTACGGGTGGCGCCTTGTCGGGCATGTCCTCCATTGTACAACTCGACGCCTGGAACTGGGAAGATGCAGCCGTGAGCACCGACGACGGTGTGCACCTGAATTGGCCTACCCTGCCCACGCCCAGCGGTTTGCAGCCTCCCGCGCCCGATGCGCCGCGTGTCGATCCGTATGAGCGCGACGTGCAGCAACTGGACCTTTTTTTTGAAGCAGCACGGGCATATGCCAAACAGGAAAATCCGGAAGTGAAAAACCTCAAATTCGAGGCGATGCGCGGATTGTTCGACCTGAAAAAGCGGCTTTACATCCATACGAATAACGTAAAAACCATCCGTGAATCGGTGCTGTTTGCCGAAAAATACGGAATTAAATCTGTGGTTGTCGGCGCCGACGACGCCTGGATGCTGGCCGATTTTTTAAAAACGCATGAAGTGCCGGTCATTCTGTCGCCTACGCAAAGATTGCCTACCCGCGACGATGAAGACGTGGATCAGCCCTATAAAACCGCCGCTCAACTGTATGAAAAAGGTGTTTTATTCGCTTTTTCGGATAAATCCGCGTGGCGGCAGCGCAATGTCGCGTTCCAGGCCGGTCAGGCTGTCGGATTCGGTTTGCCCAAAGAAGCCGCTGTGCAGGCGCTTACCCTGCATGCCGCACAAATACTTGGCATTGCCGATCGCTGCGGTTCGCTGGAAACCGGGAAAGACGCCACCCTTTTTATCAGTGAAGGCGACGCGCTCGATATGCGTACCAGCCAGGTGACGGCGGCTTTTATTCAGGGCCGGGAAATCAGCCTCGACAACAAACACAAGCAACTGTATCGCCGGTTTGAAGCAAAATACAAGCAGTAGATACTAGGTGTTTGGTTTTTAGTGTTTGGTGTTTAGGATTTAGTTGACTGCTAACCCTTTACGAAACACCAAACACAAAATACAAACACCCCCGGTAGTTTCGGTGCGGATGAAGCAGCCAATGCTTAACTTTGCGGCCCCTCGTTCAAACCAGTAACCAGAATTTTATGGACACGATAGGTATTCTCGGCGCAGGCGCCATGGGCAGCGGAATAGCCCAGGTCGCTGCCGCTGCCGGACATAAAGTTGTACTTTGCGACAACCTCACCATTGCCCTCTCCAAGGCCAGTAAAGGCATTCAGGCTTCGATGAAGACCCTGACGGAGCGCGGCAAGATCAGTGATTCGGATGCCTATTCGCTTTTCAGCCGCATCCAGTTTGCCGATCATATGAGTCAGTTTCGTGACTGTACTATGGTGATCGAAGCCATTCAGGAGGATATCGAGCAGAAACAGATCGCATTCAAAAGTATGGAAGCCATTGTGGCAGAAAGCGCGATTCTGGCCAGCAATACGTCGTCTCTTTCCATTTCCGCCATGGGCGCACAGTTGCGCCACCCGGAACGCATCCTGGGCGTACATTTTTTCAACCCTGCGCCGCTGATGCGTTTGGTGGAGATTATTCCCGCTTTGCAAACCACCGCCGAAGTGGTGGAGCGTGGCAAAAAACTCATCGACAATTGGGGCAAAGTCACAGTCATAGCCAAGGATACACCCGGGTTTATCGTCAACCGCGTCGCCCGGCCTTATTACGGCGAAGCGCTCCGGATGCTGGATGAAGGCATTGCCGATATCGCTACCATCGACTGGGCCATGCGCGACCTCGCAGGCTTCCGGATGGGGCCGTTCGAACTGATGGATTTTATCGGAAACGATATCAACTACGCCGTCACGGAAGTGGTTTTCGAAAATTTCTACTTCGATCCGCGTTACAAACCCTCCTTTACCCAGAAAAGACTGGTCGATTCGCATTATTTCGGCCGTAAAACAGGTCGCGGATTTTATGACTACCGGCCGGGCGCGGAAATGCCACAACCTGTAAAAGACAAAGCGCTGGGCGGCGAAATCGCCAACCGTATCCTGGCCATGCTCATCAACGAGGCTGCCGACGCCCTGCATTGGCGCATTGCCAGTCGCGACGACATCGACCTGGCCATGACGCGCGGGGTGAATTATCCGAAAGGCCTGCTGGCCTGGGCCGACGAAATCGGCATTTCGGTGATTGTGGAAAAACTGGATTCACTGTACGTCGAATACCTGGAAGACCGCTACCGTTGCAGCCCGCTGTTGCGCAAAATGCAGCGCCAGGATCTTACTTTTTATGGAAAATAAGTCGCCTTCGGAATACTTCCGTGCGGTGTACGACACCTTCCGGACCCACGGTGACCCCGACCGCGCGCAGCAGCAAATGCGTTACATGCGCCACCAGTTCGAATATTTCGGCCTGCCTATGCCCAAGTGGATGCCGCTGACCAAAGAATTGCATGCTGCATACGGCATCCCCTCCGGCGAAGATTTGAAAACGCTGGTGCGGCTTTGCTTCGCCGATGATCACCGCGAAATGCACTATTTCGCGCTGGAAACGGTGCAAAAGTCGCTCAAAAAGCAACCGGCAGACTTCATCGAATTTCTTGAAGAACTCATCTGCACGCGTTCGTGGTGGGATTCGGTGGACTGGCTCGCCAAACTGGTGGGGATTCATTTCAAGGCGTACCCGGAACTGATCCGGCCCGTTACGGAGCGCTGGATGACCTCCGGGAACATGTGGCTCCAACGCGTTTCCATGATTTTTCAACTGCTGTACAAGGAAAAAACGGACGCCGAACTGCTGTTCGGTTATATCCGCCGGCTGGCGCATTCCAAAGAGTTTTTTATTCAGAAAGGAGCAGGCTGGGCGTTGCGGCAGTATGCGAAGGTGAAGCCGGATGTAGTGGAAGAGTTTGTAGAAGGGACAAAATTGGCTCCGCTCACACGGCGGGAAGCCCTAAAGAATATCGAAAAACGGTAAGGATTGTAAAATCACCTCTGGTAAGTAGTCCTTTAAGTGTATCGTTAAACTGCCGGAAGAATGGGAAAATGGAGACAGATGCTCTTCAAGAAAAAAATGTTCTTGTTTTCCAATCCTTTGTATGCGGAAACTCGATCCAATTTGTTCTTGGGTAAAAACTATCATGTTTTTTGAGTGATTCTTCCTCTCCAAACAAAAGACTCCAGGAATCTATACACGGCCTAAAATATATACATTTCTCGTTATGTAGTCGGGTCATTATTGCACAGTCTACATCAATATCATACGCTAATGTGGCAGGCATTTCGCCATGATGATCGTAGTCGGTATAATTATGCTTCCCTTTTTCTTTTAAAAAATAGATTTCAAACCCTTTGACAGGAACATTATGCTCAGGCGTTCCCAAGACTATTCCTTCCCGATATGATTTAGAAGTATATTTTTCATTAAAATCAACAAACTCCAGTTTGCAACTCGAAAAGGATAGTTGGGGGATTGTTTCTTCATATGCCTGAATATTAAATGCCAAGGCATACAAATTCCATGATAAACTTCTCAATAAGATTTTGGGCGTTTCGGCCGTTCTGGAGCCGAATGAAATAAATCCGTCTCTATAGTCGTCTAGGCAAGCACCTTTTGGAATGAAAATTCCATTGAATGCAAGCTTATCGTTATTCAGAACAAATGAGGGTATGGAATCCCATTTATCGACGACTGTGTGGTGCATGGCAAAAGATTAACCTTTATTCGCCAGTTGCCCGCAAGCCGCATCGATATCCTTTCCTCTGCTCCTCCGAACCGTCACCGTTACTCCTTCTCTGGCCAGGTAAGCCACAAAGGTATTCAGCCGGTTCTCATCCGATTTTTCAAAGGTAGTGCCCTCAATCGGGTTGTATTCGATGATGTTCACACGTACGGGGAACCTGCGGCGGCAGAGTTGTACCAGCCGGGCGGCGTCTTCGATGGAATCGTTGAAACGTTCGAAGGCGATGTATTCGTAGGAAATGCGGTTGTGCGTTTTTTCGTAAAAATATTCCAGCGCTTCCATCAACACCTTCAGGTTGTTGGTTTCATTGATGGGCATGATCTCGTTGCGCTTTTTATCGTCGGCAGCGTGCAGGCTGAGCGCGAGGTTGGAGCGGTAGCCGTCGTCGGCCAGTTTGCGGATCATTTTTGAAATACCGGCCGTGCTGACGGTAATGCGGCGGGCGCCCATGCCCAGCCCCATGGGTGGCGGCGAGGTGAGGCGCGCGATGCTTTCCATGGTATTTGCATAGGTGAGCAGCGGTTCGCCCATGCCCATGTACACTACATTGGAGAGTGGGCGGCCGAAACTTTGCATGCTTTGTTTGTTGACGCCCGTTACCTGGTCGAAAATTTCGCCGGCCGACAGGTTTCTTTTGCGGCCCATGCGGCCAGTAGCGCAGAACGTGCAGGTCAGGCTGCAACCTACCTGCGTGCTCACGCAAACGGTGTAACGCTCGTCGTCGGGCACCGGAATAAGCACACTTTCGATGCGGTGGCCGTCGTGCGTCATCCAGCGCGTTTTGATGGTGCCGTCGTCGCTGTGCTGCGTTTTTTCTTCAAAAAGAGGATCCAGCGTAAAATGCTCCTTGAGTTTCGCGCGCAGGTCTTTGGAAAGGTTGGACATGGAATCGAAGTCCGTCACAGCTTTCGACCAGAGCCATTCATATACTTGTTTGCAGCGAAAGCGCGGCTCGCCCCAGGAGGCGAACAAGGCTTCGAGTTCGGGCAGGCTCAGGCTGCGGATATCGATTTTATTTCCGGTTTCTACTACGGCTGTATCTGTCATAAGCCGGCAAAGATACGGCAAAAAACGGGTAAAGTGGCTTGGCTTGTGCGTGGGAATTTGAATTTGGGATTGGTTGGGCTAAGCCCCTCGCAAGAATAATGGAAATATGAACGACGCAGATTTTGCGGACGACGCGGATTTTTGCGGCCTTGCGGCCAATGATTATTAACCACAAACATGAGACATCCCGAATTTTTATTCTCCTGCAAAATCGAAGCACAAGTGCCCCTGCCGCTGTTGCGCGTCCCCGCCAACAGCAAGTTATGTTGAATTTCAGGCAGAATAAAGGATCAATTTGCCTGGCTTGGGTGCTTATTTGTCGTTGGCGGGGACGCACAACGACGGCCCAGGCGGCTCACATTACCCTTGATGAAGTGAAAACCTTGGCCAATAGCATCAGTACAAAAATTCGGGATGTCTCATGTTTGTGCCCCTTGTGGTTAAACGGAAAAATCGCGTTTAAACAAACCCCAGCATATCAAATTTTCGTCCCAGAATCTTTTCCGCGTCGGCATCCAGCCACCGCTCCAGCAAGGTCGCATATACCTGTCTGAAATCAATGTTGTATTTCAGGTCGCCGGCATCCAGATCGGTAAGGTCGGGCATCGGATTTATAAGGCCTTTTTCGCGTAAAGAACCGCCGAGCAGGATCATGTTGTTGGCCGTTCCGTGGTCGGTACCGCCGGAGGCATTTTGCGATACCCGCCGGCCGAATTCGGAAAAAGTAGCCAATAACACGTCGTTCCACTTTCCGTTGGCTTTCATTTCTTTGATAAAAGCCGCCAGGGCTTCGTTCATTTCAGTAAAAAGCCTTTTTTGCTGCGCTTCCTGATTGATATGCGTATCGAAACTGCCCAGGGAAACGTAATAAACGGAAGTATCTGTATCGGCGAGTATCAGCGATGCGATCGTTTTCATCTGTTTGCCCAGCCCGGTTGCCGGATAATTTCCTGATGCGGGTTTGCGTCGGCTCTGTTCGAAAAGATAATCGGCAGAAGAAAGTGTTTCCGCCATAGTTTTATACAAATAAGCCACCGGCGCTTCTTCGTGCTGATCGGTATGTGCCGCCGAATAATCGACAAAATATTGATTGTGTGCACTTTCGTACAAACGTTTGGGATCCTTCAAGGCAAGTCCCTTGCTTTGCGTGCCTTTCAGAGCCAGGCTGAGTGTGTCGTCGATTTCCAGAGCGGCGGAAGGCCGGCCGGCGCATTGCGCATCCAGAAAACGCCCGATCCATCCGGTTTGCCAGTATTCCGACGCCGCGCTGGCCGATTGCCAGATATCCATACTCCTGAAGTGCGAACGATCGGGATTGGGATAACCCACGCTGTTCAAAACGGCCATTTCGCCGTCATCATAAGCGTTTTTCAGTGCTGAAAGCACCGGATGGAGGCCCGCTTCGGTTCCCAGCGAAAGCGATGTTTCACGTGGAACAGCGATGCGCTTGCGTTCTTTGTAGTAAATATCGTTGCGGACCGGAATAACGGTATTCAAACCATCGTTGCCACCATTCATTTGCAGCATAACCAGCACTTTCCCTTTCGGCGCCAGCATATTTCTGCCTTCCACGGCTTTTAAAAACTTCGGCATGAACATCGAAGCCGTAGCCAGTGATCCGGTTTTGAGAAAATCTCTTCTTTTAATCAGCATATTGGAAATGTATGAGCGAGGATTAACATAATTGGTATTCAGGTGTAGCCATCAGCCGAATCATCACACTTTTGATACTACTGTCCTTATCATCGCGGGCTGTGTATTTTTCAAGCACCTGTACAGGCACACGCGTTTCAGTCTGCCAGAGATAATCAGCCACACGTTGCGCCAGATCGTTGGCTGAAACCCCTGCAAACTGCTTCAAAACGGGTTTCCAATCGACGTTTGCAGTAAGTACACCTTTCTGATTCTTGTTTTTCATGCCCATTTGCTGGTCGTCGTCATCTTTGGTTTGTACATCCAGGTCGCCACGGTCGACGATCAGTTGCGGGATACGGAGCCGTAGCATCAGCGAACTGCTGTCGATCCAGGCTTTTCCACCCGGCCAGCCCGCCACGTTTGGCGGATAAAACAGGATCTGATCCAGTGCGCGTTGCAATTTGAGTTGAACTTCAGGTTCTTCCAGTTCCATGGGTAATACGCGACGGATACCGATCCAGTATTCCACCGGCGATTTAATGCGGCTTCCCATGTTTTCGGTCGCAAAAAACCAATCGCTACGAACGATGTCATCCAGCAAACGCAGGATTTGATACCCGGAGTCATAAAAACGGTCGCCCAGCCAGGTTATACGTTCTTCCGGAATGATTGTGTCGTTGACCAGGAATTTGTACATTTTTCGGGCGATGAACCTGGCTGTATTGCGCTTTTCAAGCAAAATGTCGATAATATCGTCGCCATCGAACTTGCCCGATTTTCCAAGAACCGTTTTTTCGTCTTTGTCATGGTCGAAAGATCTGAAAACAAAATCGCCGTTGAGTTTGAAACTCCACCCCGTAAATGCCCGGGCGGCTTCCTTGATGTCGTTTTCGGTGTAATGACCACGTCCCATGGTAAAGAGTTCCATGACTTCCCGGGCGAAGTTTTCGTTGGGATGCTGCTTTTTATTCTGCTGGTTGTTCAAAAACGCGATCATGGCGGCGCTTTTAGATACGCCGCGGAGCAGATCCCGGAAATTACCCAGGGCATTTTCCCGGATCACGTGCAGCAACTGCTGCTGATACAGGATATTGATGTTGCGGCTGGCGAAGTGGCCATGCCAGAAAAGGGCGATTTTTTCCCGCAACTGTGCCTGCGTGCGGGTCATTTCCTCCAGCCACAACAAATTGAGATTGCGCAGATCGTCGCGACTTTGCTCCCTGATTTGCTTTTTCTCCGCCTGATCCAGGTCTCGGCGCTCCATACGACCTATTTCCCCAATACCCATCAGCAGGCCTTTTACGGCGCTGTCGGCAATGTCGAAATATTCCGGTTTGACAACAGAATCGTCCTTCATTTTCGGCCACCAGGCATTTTCGGGAAGCGCCATCCATTTGTCCCAGCTTTGTGTACGCGGACCGAAGCCCGTGCGCCAGAGCAAATGTTTGAGTTTTTGCATCTTTTTTTCCATTTCATTGTTTTAAGTCACGTATTTGCGGACGCTGGTAATGTCTCAAAGACGGATGAACCAGGCCCAAGTTTAATCCTTAACGAATGTTTATCATTTGTGTATTCCCGCCTTCCTGTTGCCCGAGCGGACCAATTCGAGTGTTTTAACGCTCTTTGTCCGAATGTCTAAATGTTAAACTTGTGACTTTTCGACCCAAAAACGTCCAAAAAGGACCTTTTTCTGAAAAAACAGGAACTTTTTTCACCCTACCTATTGCGTTGAGTATTAACAAAATCTTAAATTGCAGCTCCATTCATCTTTCAGGTGTTTTTAAACACCCTGTTCAGGTGAGTTTTAATCCAGACTGGTTTCCGAATTTTCGGTCAACCAAACCCGGCAATTTGATTGTTAATACATCACCATTTTTTTACCCACTACCGATCTTTGATGTATGCAAGCAATAAGCGCCGGATTTGATAACAAAAATTTGCGAATGAGCGACTTACACACGAATCTTACCCTTACGTCCGATCCCCAGAGTGTATCCAGAGTCGAACCATTTGTCCATGACGTAGCAACGCGCTACAAACTTTCCTCATGCACACATGGGAATATTCTCGTTAGTCTTACGGAAGCCGTTACAAATGCGATTTTGCATGGAAACGGTGGGGACTGCTCCAAAACTGTAAGTATTTCCCTTCGCCACCAAAAAGATGCGTTGTCTATACGCGTATCGGATGAAGGTCCTGGATTTGATCCCCAGGAAGTACCAGATCCTACCAATATGGAATACCTCGAAAAATGCGGCGGCCGTGGCATTTTTCTGATGCGCAACCTGAGCGACGAATGTCGTTTTACGCGCGGAGGCAGTACGGTTGAAATGCGCTTCAAGTTGTAAATACGACAAGCGTTCCATTTGTTCCTCTTGCCAATTCGATTTTGAACAAATTTGTACCGAAACGGTACACCTTATTTTGTTATAATTTTTTCAACGAAACATGAGTTATCACCCCCGCCTGGTCGGGTTCTTGTGATAACTCATGTTTTTTATTTACCGCTCCCGCTGTTGTTATGGAATTTCCGGATTTCCCCCCCGATGAAACGCCGCCTGAAAACGTCGTTCTTTTTCACTTCGAAGATGTTCAGTTTGAAATACCCGATGAGCCCGCTATCATGGAATGGTTGTGCTCGGTTGCAGAAAAAGAGGAAACACCTTTTTATGAAGTGAACTACATTTTTTGTTCGGATGAATACCTGCGCAAGATCAATGTGGAATATCTGGATCACGATTATTACACAGACATCATCACTTTCCCATATGATTCTGATGCGGTACATGGCGACATGTATATCAGTTCGGAACGGGTAGCCGACAATGCCCAAAACAATGGGGTGACTTTTCACCAGGAATTATTGAGGGTAATGGTGCACGGCATACTGCACATGATCGGATACGGCGATAAAACACCCGAACAGGAAAAGACGATGCGGGAAAAAGAAAACGTTTATTTGAAGTTGCTGACGGGCAAAACTGGTATTTGAACACACCGCCACGCTGCCTGTTGTCTTTAATCAAGATGAATCATCCTACTTCAAATGACTCGATTTTTTTTATTTCTCATACCCTGTTGTTTTCTGACAACAATCGGCCGGTCGCAGGACTTTATTCTGCAAAAGTTGCCAGACTTTATTAATTCGGAATACGATGAGATTTCGCCCGTGCCGGCAAGGGATGGCAAGTCTTTGTATTTCACGCGTATCGGATACCCGGAGTTTGACCGTACGCTGCTGATCGATTCGGTCGATCAGTTCACCAAACTTTCGTCTCCCGCTTTCATACAGTTACTTTCCGAGGTGTATACGGAAATCAATGGCAAGGCAGTGTTTGATCCGGCACGCTCAGTGTTTAACCAGGATATCTGGGTAGCGGCGGGCGATTCGGTCGGGCAATTCAGCCATGTAACACATCCGGGTTTTCCACTCAATAATGCACTGCCCAATAGCCTGGTAGCCATTACGCCCAACCCCGGCACGTTTTACGTAATCAATCAGTTTCCGCGTAGAGGAGGTTTGAGCAAAGGGTTTTCTGTGGTAGAAAAGAAATCGGATACAGGGAATGATACCATTGATTACTGGACGCATCCGTTACCGATTGAAATCAGGGACTACTACACCATCACATCTGACGTAAGCCTTACAATGAGTTTCGATGGTAAAGTTCTAATCTTGTCGGCTACAAGGTTCGATTCCAAGGATATGGACTTGTATGTGTGTTTTCGGGAAGGCCTCAACAAATGGAGCAGTCCGCAACACCTGGGAAATCTGGTCAATTCCGCGCGCCGGGAAACCACCCCTTTTTTATCGGAAGACAATGTGACTTTATTCTTCTCTTCCAACCGCGGAGAGAGTTCGGGGGGTAACGATATCTTCATGTGCAAACGCCTGGATGACTCCTGGACGAACTGGACGACACCCGTACGGCTGGTGGATCCGATCAACTCCCTCTCCGACGACAGCCAGCCGTATTTTAATATGACTTCCGGCTACCTGTATTTCTCTTCGCGTCGTGGCGGCAACAGCGATATTTATCGCGTTCAAATTGCCCCGCCCCAGCCTACCGAGATTGAAGTGATCGGTCGTGTACTCAACCGTAAAACCGGCGCACTGATGCGAAACGTGCGTATCCAGTATTCGACCACGGAAGAAAACGATCCGGTACGATTCATCAACTCCGACAACGGAGCCTTCCACCTGAAGATTCCGAAAGGTGTTGCATTTATTCTGACGCCTGCCAAACCTGCCTTTTTGGGTAAAACGGATACGGTGTTTTTTCGCCGCGACCATTACTATTTCCAGGAGCACTACATCGACCTCTACCTCGATCCGGCAGAAGTGAACGCACGTATACCGCTACAGGCGATCTTTTTCCAGCAATCCAAAGCGACCATTCTGGAAAGTTCCTATCCGGAACTGGAGCGCTTGTATTCGGTACTGCAAGAAAACCCGACGCTAAATATCCGCATCGAAGGCCACACCGATAACATTGGAAAGCCTGAAGATTTATTTCGACTGTCGGAAGAACGCGCGGCGGCCATACGTGACTATCTGGTTCAAAAGGGAATTGCAGCGAACCGGCTGGACATCGTTGGCCATGGTCCGAAATACCCATTGACGGACAACACCTCGGACGAACTCCGGCAGAAAAATCGCCGGGTAGAAATCGTCATTACCAGAATTTAAAAAAACTTGCCCGCACCACGATAACACCATTCCACAGCACTTTATTTATTTAGAAACAAACGAATACCGACATGCAATTTTATAGTACCAACAACCCCACCCTGCGCGCAAGTTTTCAAGAAGCTGTATTTAAAGGATTGCCGGAAGACAACGGGCTTTTTATGCCCGTGGAAATACCAAGGCTCCCGGAGCAATTCCTGAATAATCTTTCCAACTATTCCTTTAGCGAGATCGCATTTGAAGTGGCCCGGAATCTGTTGCATGAAGACATTCCTGAAAACGACATCCGCAGAATCGTGGAGACTGCTATAGACTTTCCTGCGCCGGCAGTAAAACTGGACGATCAAACGTATGTCCTTGAATTGTTTCACGGTCCTTCTCTGGCTTTCAAGGACTTCGGTGCACGATTCATGGCGCAGACCATGTCGTACTTTAACCGCAAAGAAGATAAGGAACTCGTCATCCTGGTAGCCACGTCCGGCGACACCGGCGGCGCAGTGGCGGCAGGTTTTTACAAAACGCCCGGCATTCAGGTCGTCATTCTGTACCCTTCCGGAAAAGTCAGCCCGCTTCAGGAAAAACAATTGACGGCATTGGGGCATAATATTACCGCACTGGAAATAGACGGAACCTTCGACGACTGTCAGGCACTGGTAAAGAAAGCATTTTTGGATCGGGAGATTACGGGTTCTATACGTCTGAGTTCAGCCAACAGTATCAATATCGCGCGTCTCATTCCACAGTCCTTCTATTACTTTGAAGCATACAAGCAAGTGGCCGCGCAAGGCAAACCGGTCGTCTTCTCCATCCCTTCCGGCAACTTCGGCAACCTTACTGCCGGCCTGATGGCGCAAAAGATGGGCTTGCCCGTAGAACATTTTATTGCAGCCACCAACGCAAACGACGTAGTACCTGAATATCTGAACACAGGTTCATACCAGCCTCGCCCGTCGCAACGCACGCTTTCCAACGCTATGGATGTAGGCGCGCCATCCAACTTTGCCAGAATGCTCGACTTCTATTGTTCCACGTGGAACAATATGCGCCACGATATTAGCGGCTATGCATTTTCTGATTCCGACACGCAGGAGGCGATGAAGGAAGTATTCAGCCAGTTCAACTACGTCATCGATCCGCACGGCGCAGTAGGTTACCTGGCTTTGAAAGAATACCAGAAAACACACCCGGAACATTTGGGAGTTATTCTGGAGACCGCCCACCCTTCCAAGTTTATAGAAGATGTGGAATCCATCCTGGAAAGGAAAGTCGAAATTCCGGAGCGCCTGGCGGCTTTAAGCGATGCAGAAAAAGTATCGGTTGAATTGGGAACAGACTACGATGGATTCAAATCCTGGTTACAAGCACGCTTCTAATGTTCCACGTGGAACATAATTAAAAACACAAACATGCTCTTTGAAGTAGTGTACTCTCCCCTACTTTTGCAGGGCAACTATTGAGTGTGTTTAGTTTTTTAGAAGGGCGTAGTTATCGATCTTTTACTAAAACGCTTATCACAAAAACTAAACATCATCCAACTATCTGCAACTTTCCATTTACGACCTGTAACACCACTTTAATAATTACCACACATGACATACGACGTTACCGTCATCGGCTCCGGACCGGGAGGATATGTGGCCGCCATTCGTTGCGCCCAACTGGGTATGAAGACTGCCTTGATAGAACGCTACCCTGTTCTGGGCGGCACCTGCCTCAACGTAGGTTGCATCCCATCCAAAGCGCTGCTCGATTCGAGTGAGCATTTCCACAATGCCGAAACATCTTTCAAAACGCACGGCATCAACTTGAAAGACCTGAAGGTCGACATGCCGCAAATGATCAAGCGCAAAAGAGATGTCGTACTGGAGAACAACAAAGGCATCGACTTTCTGATGAAGAAAAACAAAATTGACGTGTACCATGGCCACGGATCTTTTGTCAGTAAAAACCGTATCAGAATTTCCGCACAGGATTCTATCGAGATCGATACCGAAAGGGTGATCATCGCCACAGGTTCTAAACCCATTGTGCCTGCTGCTTTCAATTACGACAAGCAGAGAGTCATTACTTCCACCGAAGCGCTCAACCTGGAGAAAGTGCCCGGCAGTATGGTGATCATTGGAGGTGGTGTGATCGGCCTGGAACTCGGAAGCGTATACGCGCGGCTGGGCACCGAGGTACACGTAGTGGAATTTATGGACCGCATCATTGCCGGTATGGATTCCGACTGTAGCCGCGAACTTCAGAAAAGCCTGAAAAATCTGGGTATGCAGTTTCACCTGCGCCACGCCGTAACGGAAGTAACACCTTCTAAAACCAAGGTAAAGGTGGTGGCAAAAAGTCGCGACGACGAATCCAAAACCCTGAGCTGGAATGTCGACTATTGCCTGGTGGCTATTGGCCGCAGGCCTTACACCGATAATCTCGGACTCGATCAGATCGGTATTACTACGGACGAAAAAGGTCGGATTCCGGTGGATCATAATTTACAAACTTCCGTACCTGGTATTTACGCCATCGGTGATGTGATCCAGGGAGCCATGCTCGCACACAAGGCGGAAGAAGAAGGTATGTTCGTAGCGGAAACAATGGCCGGACAAAAACCACATATTCATTACAACCTGATTCCCGGCGTCGTGTATACCTGGCCGGAAGTTGCAAGTGTGGGTTTGACGGAAGAGCAATTAAAAGAATCGGGAACGCCTTACAAGCCCGGTAAATTTCCGTTCCGTGCTTTGGGTCGTGCGCGCGCTTCCATGGACCTCGACGGCATGGTGAAAGTATTGGCGCACAAAGAAACCGATGAAATTCTGGGTGTACACATCGTGGGTGCCCGAGCGGCCGATATGATTGCGGAGGCTGTTGCGTTGATGGAATTCCGTGCATCCGCTGAAGATGCGGCCCGTATGAGTCATGCACACCCGACTTACACGGAGGCATTTAAGGAAGCATGTATGGCTGCGAGCGCAAACAGGGCAATTCACATATAAAACAGCCTATTTTAAATACAATCAATTGATTTCCAATACTTTAAGCAAAAAAAACTCCTGTAGATCGGATCTACAGGAGTTTTTTTTATTATTATGACCTGATCAAGCGATGAATCAGGCTACCGTATTCTTTTCGGATACATCCTTCAGGAAACCATCCAGGATGGAATTGAATTCTTTCGGTTTTTCCATCATCGGCGCGTGGCCGCATTCATCAATAAAAAATAGTTTGGAGTCGGAAATCAATTCATGGAATTTTTCTCCCACGAAAGGTGGCGTCACGGAATCCTGTTTTCCCCAGATGAGCAGCGTAGGTGCCTTGATGTTGTGCAACTTGTCGCCGAGGTTGTGGCGCACGGCCGACTTCGCAGTAGCCACCACACGGATGGCTTTGTTGCGATCGTTCACGATATCGAATACCTCGTCTACCAGTTCCTTACTGGCTACGGCCGGATTGTAAAAAGTTTCGGCCGTTTTTGATTTGATGTATTCGTAGTCGCCGCGTTTGGGGAAAGCTGTTCCGAAAGCGCTTTCAAACAAACCCGAACTACCTGTCAGGGTAATGGATGCGATGCGTTCCGGATGAGCGAGCGCATACAGCAAGGCAACGTGACCTCCCAGCGAATTGCCCAGCAGGTGCACTTTGTCGTAGCCTTTTTGTTCTACAAATTTTGTGGTGAAATCCACCAGCCCCATGACGGAGACCTGAAAGATCGGCAACTCATAAATAGGCAGCAAAGGCACCACCACATTGTACCGGTCGGCAAAATGATCGATGATTCCCTGAAAGTTACTCAATGCACCAAACAGTCCGTGCAGCAGGAGCAACGTTTCACCCGGCGTTCCAGACTCGATATAACGGAGGCCGTTTTCTTCTTTTACTGATAATGTCATTCGATGTGGTTCAAGATAAGATTTGCAAAAATAGCAAAAAGCGCTAAACTAAATCATGTGCAGAAAAAGCACCCGGAAATGCGTGCAATATATTGCGCCGGCGCCGGCTTTCATTTTTTTGTATTGGGAATCAAACTTAACTGGTAGGTCACAAATAACAAGATGCCCAGCAATACGATAGCACCTGCCTGATGCAACACACCCAGTGTTACCGGGATACTGCCGTTGCAATTTATCAGGGTAAATATACCCAGTAAAATCTGAACGGATAACATGACGAGAAGCGCTGTATTTCCCAAACGAAGAGAAGATGTTTTCGGTTCACCTTTTCCGGTTTTCCAGACAAAATAAATAATCAGGATGGAAAGCAGGTAAGCGGTATTCCTATGCAAAAACTGAATCAGCGTGGGCATAAAAATATCGCTGTCGTAGTTGGTAAAATTTTCCGATATCCAGTTGGCAGGATCCAGCAAAACACCCGGCAGGTAAGCGCCATGCATGTCGGGCCAGGTCGGGTAAGACAATCCGGCTTTGGAGCCCGACATCAGGGCGCCCAATGCAATTTGTACGAAAGCCACACCAATCATCGTCCAGGAAAAACCTGCCCCCCATTTTCCGGAACCCGACCGACGAACGTCATTCGGCTGGTAGGCAATAAATGTGGTCCACAGCAGGTAGGAGAAAATTAAGATCGCCATCGTGAGGTGCAGCGTCAGATTATAAGCATTTACCCAGGGGCGTTTGATCAGCCCGCTGGCAACCATGATCCAGCCGAAAAATCCTTCCAGGCCTGCCAGCCCGACAACGATCAGCAGCCGAGGCAGCAGACGCCGTGAAAACATACCGCGATACAGGAACCAGCAAAAGGGAATGACAAAAACAAAAAACATCAGTCGCGCCCACAGCCGGTGGAAATACTCCCAAAAGAAAATAAACTTGAACGCATCGAGCGTCATGCCCTGATTGATCTTGTGATACTGAGGCGTTTGCCGGTACAGGTCGAAGGCTTCCTGCCAGGCCGCTTCTGATAGCGGCGGCAAGGTGCCTGTAACGATCTCCCAGCGGGTAATGCTCAAACCGCTCCCTGTGAGCCTTGTAATGCCCCCCAGGGCGATTTGTATTAAAATCATAAGTAACCCGGCGATCAGCCAGATTTTAACCGCTGGGGCAATCCTCGTGTCTTGTGCAAAGCGAAACATATGGTACCGTTTTTTTGATTCGGTGAAACTTGACACAAAAGTAGAGCCTTTCGTTCGTCCGCTTTCCGGAAGGTAACTTCCCTTTATTAATTTTATATGATTTAAATTAGAAAGCCTACGGCCATCATCAGGGGTGTTGATATGTGGAAAACCGTATAACTTTCATATGCCTTTGCTCTGCTACCATTACTTACCACTTTTATCTACAAAAATTGTTGGTAAAAGGGTGTTTGAGATCAACGGTTTATAGGGTTATTCACAGAAAAATCGGGAAATGTTGGGAAGTGGTGCGTTGGTCGTTTCGTTTTCCCACCTGTTGTTAACTGCCGTGTACAAATCAGGGGTTACAAACAGGCCTCCCCCCGAAAAAGGCAAATGTGGATAAATCTTCAGTGCCATTGTTGGCGGCGGTGGAGAGTAGGGGTGGTTATCCACACAAATGTATTGGTAACAATCTGCTGATAATCAATTTCTTAGAAAGGTTATTACTTTTAATGTTTGTAACTGTTTCAAACAAGAAGTTGCTTAACGGAATGTGTTCAAAATGAAGAAATTGTAAATTTTACCTGCCGGAACGCCGAATAAAATCCCGCCCCTCAAGCAAAAACATTTTCTTTTATATCGCGTTTCTTAAAACAAAATCTCAGTTCCCAACATCTATGTGTGGACGATACTCTTTTGCTCCCACCCCAAAACAAAAAGCCCGCCAACTCGACGATTTGAAACAACCGGTCGTGTGGAAAATCCGTTTCAACCTCGCCCCTACCCAATCGGCCTATGTCATCGCCAACGACGATCCGCAGCAAATAAAAGAAATGAACTGGGGGCTGGTGCCTTCCTGGAGCCGCGACGGAGTGAACTCCGGAAAAATGATCAACGCCCGCGCGGAAACCATTTTTGAAAAACCTTCTTTTCGGGAGGTCATTCACAGCCGCCGTTGCCTGGTACCCGCCGACAGTTTTTACGAATGGCGCAAGGAGCCCGACGGGCGAAAACTCCCCTACCGGATTTTTTTGAAAAATGGCAACCTGCTTTTTATGGCGGGCGTATGGGACCGCTGGGGTTCGGGCGCTACCGCACAATCGACCTTCTCAATTCTGACCACAGGCCCCAATGAGGAAATGGCAACGCTGCACAACCGTATGCCGCTTATTCTGGCCACGAAAGAGGAACAGCAAAAATGGCTTTCCGATTTGCCGGAAGATGAAATAGCAAATATGATGGTGCCCGCAGCCGACCACCTGCTTCAAATGTACCGGGTATCCGAACGCCTGAATGGAACTGCCTACGATGGGCCGGACTTGCAGGAGGAAGTGGCCGATACCTTGCGGTTATTTTAAACGACCGCCGTGCAACCTTCCGGCTTATACGAGTGTGTTTAGTTTTTTGTGTGAGTGCTTGATTATCTACGTTTTGCTAAACACGATACACAAAAAACTAAACACGCCTCTTTATTCCCTGTTTTTCGAATCGATGAGAATCGTTACCGGTCCGTCGTTGAGTAGCGCCACTTTCATATCGGCGCCGAACGAGCCGGTCCGAACGGGCCTGCCGGATTCTTTTTCAAGCGTAGCCACAAAACTTTCATACAGTGGAATGGCCGTTTCAGGCCGGGCCGCTTTGATAAAGGATGGCCGGTTGCCTTTTTTTGTGCTGGCATGCAGGGTGAACTGACTTACTACCAACATTTCACCCTGAATGTCCTGCACCGAACGGTTCATCAAACCTGCATCGTCAGGGAACACCCGAAGCGCGCTTATTTTTTTGCACAGCCAGTCGACGTCCTCCGCCGTGTCTTCGTTTTCAATGCCCAGAAGAATCAAAAATCCCCAGCCGATCCGCGATTTTTCCACTTCATCGATAGTAACGGAAGCCTGGGAAACTCTTTGTAAGACGACACGCATGGGGTAGGAATGTGAAAATTGTGAGACTTTTGCGGGAGGGTTATTAGTTATTAGTTATTGGTTATTAGGGTGGGAAAGAGACCATTCGCACGGACGCATGGCTACATGAGTGAGTGGACCTAGCATTTGTGCAAATGGTCTCTTTCCCACCCTAATAACCAATAACGAATAACCAATAACGAACACGAAATAACTAAAATCAAAACCATGTCCTTAATACAGGAATTCAACGATTACCGCGCCCGCATGAACGAGCGCATACTGGCAACCGACAACAAAGTTATCAAACGATTCTGGAGTCTGGACAACCAGACGTACCAGGAAGGTGCGCTCGATGTGAAAACCAAGGAAATGCTGGGCCTGGTGGCTTCCATGGTGCTGCGTTGCGACGACTGCATCAAGTATCACCTCGGGAAATGCCATGAACTGGGCATCACTACCGACCAGATTTTTGAAATTTTTGCCGTGGCGAACATGGTCGGCGGTTCCATTTGTATTCCGCATACCCGCCGGGCGGTGGAGTTTTGGGACGAACTACAGAATGAAGGGTAGTCAAGGGGTGTTTAGTTTTTTGTGTTTGGTTTTTAGGAGGGCTTGATTATCAACCTTTACCAAACACGATACACAAAAAACTAAACACGCTCAGGAATCATCAATCCACGTATTCCACTTTCCGCAGCAGGCGCAACCCTACCCCCAGTTCCACGGCGGCATTGCGGATACGGCGTTCGGAAATGGTGATCACGTTGCCCGGGTTATATGGGTCGATCACATTTCCAATGGCAGGCTGGTTGTATTGCAGGGTGACGTCGGGTTGTATGGACAATTTCAGCTCACCGCCGATCAACTCGTTCAATTTGAACTCGATACCGGTAGTGACCGTGAAGCCTGCCATCCAGCGGTTCATAAAACCTACGCTGGGGTAAAAAATCGCGAGCGTGGGACTGTTATTTGACAGGTTGTCGATGTTTGTTGACAATGTGTAATCGATGCGAAGGCCACCGCCGTAAAAAAAACGCGAATTGCCGCTTGCACCGAAGGGGCGTTTCTGTTTGGCGCCGAGTACGAGCGAAATGTTGTTAAACCGGAATTCTTCGGTGAAAGACCCGGATGGGGCGCCGGAATTGATGTTGAAATACCGGAACCGGTTCGCACTACCTTTAATATGGTAGCCGATCTGCATAAAAAGCGAATTTTTATCGTCCTCATTATCGATGGATTCGATACTGAGTGCGCCGTGGTATTTAAAAAGTGGCTCGCGCTCGAAAGAATTATCCCACTTTTGCACTCCGATCGTGGGACCGAACTGGAACACGTATGCCGTAGATTGGGCGGTCATTTTACCACACCAACAGGCAATTAAAATCAATACGTATACAAAACGCATCATAAAATCGTTTTTAGGGCGAAAAGTAAGGTTTTATGAATGAAACAAAAGCCCTCAAAGCACACAAAGACTATTATATGCGAATCGCAATCCTTTTTTTGCTGCTTTTGGTACAGGCTTCCTGGACCACGGCCGATCAACCGCCTACCCTCAAACTGGCTTTGCTGAAATATTCGGGCGGCGGCGACTGGTACAACGACGTCAACTCGCTGAAAAACCTGGCAAAGTTTTGTAACGAAAACCTGCGCACCAATTTCGATCTCGAATTCGGGACCGTGGAATCCGGAAGTGCCGAAATATTCAATTACCCGATCGTGTATGCGACCGGGCACGGCAACATGTTGTTCAATGACATCGAGGCGCGCAACCTCCGCGCTTATCTGGAGGGTGGCGGTTTCCTGATTCTCAACGACGATTTCGGACTCGATCCTTTCGTTCGACCCGCGATGAAAAAGGTCTTCCCGGAACTGGATTTTGTGGAACTGCCTTTCAGTCACCCCATTTACCACCAGAAATATAATTTCAACAACGGCTTGCCTAAAATCCACGAGCACGACGGCAAACCGCCGCAAGGTTTCGGACTGATCTGGCAGGGACGCCTGGTTTGTTATTACGATTTTGAAACCGACCTCGGCGACGGCTGGGATGACGTGCACAACGACCCGCAGGAAACACGTTCGAAAGCCCTTCAAATGGGCGCGAACATTGTGCAATACGTTTTTGGACAATGATTTTTTGAGGTTGTGAAGATTTGAGGAATCGAGGATTTGACTGGCGATGCTTGTCGAATCAAATACTCAAATACTCGCATCCTCAGATCCTCAAACCCTCACAACTCACCATTCACAACTCACCTAATGACTATTCTATTACTCGGCTCGGGCGGTCGCGAACACACATTTGCCTGGAAAATGGCGCAAAGCAAACGCTGTAGCCGCTTGTTCATCGCCCCGGGAAATGCGGGTACGGCCACTTGCGGAGAAAATGTGGCGCTGGATCCGCTCGATTTTGCAGCGGTAGGACAATTCGTGTTGAAAAATGCAGTTGAAATGGTAGTGGTGGGGCCGGAAGAACCGCTGGTGCGGGGTATCTGGGATTATTTTCAGGAAACAGATGCCCTAAAAAATATTCCGGTCATTGGTCCGTCCAAAGCCGGCGCCGTGCTGGAAGGCAGCAAGGCCTGGTCCAAAAAATTTATGGAACGCCATAAAATTCCTACGGCCGCTTACAGGGAGTTCACCTCGGAAGGAGTGGAAGAAGGTGTTCAATACCTGAAACAACAACCGCTTCCAATCGTCTTGAAAGCCGACGGGCTCGCTGCCGGAAAAGGGGTAATTATTTGCCAGAGCCACCAGGAAGCCGAACAGGAATTCCGGGATATGCTCGACGGAAAATTCGGCGCTGCCGGCGATCGGGTGGTGATTGAAGCATTTTTGAGCGGCATCGAATTCAGTGTATTCGTGCTGACCGATGGTAAAACCTACAAAATTTTGCCGGAAGCGAAAGACTACAAACGTATCGGCGAACGCGATACGGGACCTAATACCGGCGGTATGGGCGCTGTCAGTCCGGTACCCTTCGTTGATGAAACGATGTGGCAAAAAGTTGAGGAACGCATCATTGCGCCGACGGTAAAAGGCCTGCGAAAAGAAAAGATCGTTTACAAAGGATTCATTTTCTTCGGATTGATCGAAGTGCAGGGCGAACCTTACGTGATCGAATACAATTGCCGCATGGGCGACCCGGAAACGGAAGTTGTTTTGCCGCGCCTTAAAAACGACCTCGTCCAATTGTTTGAAAATTGTGCAAAAGGTACCCTTGGCCGCGTACGAATCCGCGCCGATAAAAAATTCGCCACCACAATTTTCCTGGTGAGCGGAGGTTACCCGGATCAGTATGAAAAAGGTAAAATCATGACAGGACTGGAACAAGTAAAAGAAAGCCTGGCATTTCACGCCGGCACCAGGGTGCAAGGCGACGGCGTGGTAACCAACGGCGGCCGGGTTTTGGCCCTCACCAGTCTGGCAAAAGATATGGAAAGCGCGCTGCGCAAATCACGACGCAATGCCAAAGTGGTGCAGTTCGAAGGAAAATATTACCGGCGCGACATCGGCAAGGATTTAGAGAACCTGTAATGGATAACATCAAATCCTTTTATCTTCACCACTCCAAACCTAATCGCCTGTATTTTGAGACACTTCCTGCCACATTTTATTCAGGAAAACTACCGGAATGGCATCCATGAAGGCTCGTTAAACGCCTTTACGATGTTCGTCGACCTCAGCGGGTTCACCCGACTGACGGAGACACTTATGCAGAAAGGTTCGGAAGGCGCCGAAGAACTGTCCGTAGCGCTCAACCACATCTTCCAGCCGATGGTGCATCTGGTTTACGAGCAGGGAGGTTTTATTCCATATTTTGCCGGAGACAGTTTTACAGCCATTTTCCCCATTTCCAACAACAGCGCCGTCGATCCGGAAACCATGGAAGTAGCCCGGCGCGTGATCCGGACGGCGCAATCGACGTTGGCGCGTTTTGCCCTGCAGCAGGAAGATGAAGATTCCATGCTCGTCGAACACAACATCGGTATCAAAATCGGCCTTTCTGTGGGCAGCGTGGAATGGGGCATTGTCGGGAAAGACCGCAAAGCATATTATTTCAGGGGCGCACCGATCGACGGGTGCGCGCAGGCACAGGTCAGGGCTGCCAGTCTGGAGGTGGTCGGAGACGTTCAATTGCGGCCGTATTTGCATCCGCTGCAACTGGAAACGGAAAACCTTCCGGACGACTATTCTAAAATTAACCTCCCGCCTGAAAAAGAACAAAAACCGGGCAGTGTTGCTGATAAAAAATTAACGCAGGACGAAAACAGAAAACCGCTTCCCGCACCCGATCCGCATATCATGGCTGATTTCCTGCCGAAGGAAGTCTTTGAAAACCAGGGTATGGGCGAATTCCGGAATGTCGTCAGCGTATTTATTTCTTTTGCCGGTGTGGAACATCATGCTGCGCTCGATCATTTCGCCTCCGCCGTGTTGCAGGAGTGCGACAATTTCGGTGCGTATTTGAAAGAAATTGACTTTGGCGATAAAGGCGGTGTGATCTTTTGCCTGTTTGGAGCGCCTATTTCTTTTGAAAACAACGTGGAGCGCGCACTGGAATTCGTAGCGGCCATTCATGAACAAATGGGAACGCTGGAAAATCTGACCGGCGCGAAATACCGCATCGGTATCACTTCCGGACTCGCATTTACCGGCGTGATCGGCAGCGCCGAACGCTGCCAGTACGCCGCCGCCGGCGCCCGCGTCAACCTCGGCGCGCGCCTGATGATGAAAGCCAACTGGGGGGAGGTGATGGCAGACGAAAATGTGCAGCGCAACCGCAATTTCAAATTCACTTACCGCGGCGAAGGCTATTATAAAGGTTTTGAAAAAGCCATACCTACCTACCTGCTCATGGGCAGGAACCTGGTGGGCCGGGCGAGTTTTTCGGGCGATTATTTTGGCCGGGCATCGGAACTGCGCAGCCTGGTCGATTTTGCCCTGCCGCTGCGCGAAAACCGCTTCGCCGGCGTAGCCTACGTTTTTGGAGAAGCCGGTATCGGTAAAAGCCGCCTGAGTTACGAATTCCGCCGACAGGTGCGCGACGGCATGACGGTGAGCTGGTTCACGTGTCAGAGCGACCAGATCCTGCGCAAACCGTTCAACCCTTTTATTTATTTCCTGAAAAATTACTTCGAACAAAGCCCGGAAAATACTTCCGAGCGCAACCGGGAACTGTTCGAGCAAAATTTTATAGAACTGCAGTTCGAACTCACGGAAAGCGGACATCCGGAAGCGGATGCCGTGCGCCGCGAGATCAGCCGTACCCAAAGTGTGCTGGCTGCCATGCTGGGCATCACTTACTCGGGATCATTGTGGGAACAACTCGACGGCCGCGGCCGCTACCAGAACGGACTGGCTGCCATGGCCAACCTGTTCGTAGCCGAATCGCTGCTGCAACCCGTGGTGATCGAACTCGAAGATGCGCACTGGTACGATGAAATGAGCCTCGAATTCCTGGCACAATTTATCCGCCGCGCGCCGGCTTACCCGCTGCTTTTTCTGGCCACCAGCCGCTACGAAGACGACGGTGCAAAAGCCTACCTCTTCAAAAAAAATATCCTCGGTGAATTGTCGATTCCAAACATCGAGGTCGACCTGAATTTCCTGCATCCCGACGACCTGAAAGCGTTTGCAGAAGCGCGGCTCGGAGGAATCCTGCACCCCGAACTGCTCGAACTGCTGCAACGTATGACCCAGGGCAACCCGTTCTACATCGAGCAAATGGCCGAGTATTTCCGGGAAGCCAACCTGCTGAAAAGCACCGACGGCATGCTCCAACTGAAAAATCAGGACGTGCAGATGAACGACTCCGTAAAGGAGATCATGATGGCGCGCATCGACCGGCTCAGCGGACTGGTGAAAGAAACCGTAAAAGCCGCCGCAGTGATCGGCCGCGAATTCGAACTGCCCGTTTTGTCGGCCGTTATGGCTAAACAGGAAGAATTTATCCGGAAAAACGGCGACATGGAACTGGTGCTGCGCGAGCAGATCCAGACTGCCGAAAAATGGCAGGTGTGGTATGCGATGAACGAGTTGCGCTATATTTTCCGGCACTCCCTGCTTCGTGAAGCGGCGTACGACATGCAGCTGCGCACGCGGCTGCGGGAATTGCACCAACTCATTGCCGATGCCATCGAACAACTATACCCGAATTCGCAGGAACGCTTCGTCGATCTCGCTTTCCACTACGAACAGGCGGAAGACGGACGGAAAACGAATAAATACCTGGAAAAAGCCGCGCGATACGCCCAGCGAAATTTCCAGAACCGGCAGGCCTTGTCTTTTTATGAAAAACTGATTGCCAACACAATCGACAAGGATAAAAAAGGCAAAAAAGTGATCAAACTGATCCTGCGCAAGGGCACCGTGCACGAACTCGTCGGGCAATGGGAAGAAGCCGAGCAGGATTACCGCACAGCACTGGAACGCGCTAAAAATCTGAACGACTGGTACCTGATCGGTCGCGGCAACCGACGCCTGGGCCAGTTGCTCATGTTGCGCGGCAATTACCCCGAAGCCAAAAAACACCTCGACGTAGCCATCACCTGCTTCGACCTGGCCAGTGACCAGATCGGCATTGCCAAAACATACGGCAACCTGGGCACCTTCTTTTTCCGCCAGGGTAGTTACGACGCTGCCAAGAGCTGGTTTGCAAAAGCCATCGAGATCAACCGCGCCAACAACCGCGAAACGGAAAATGCTCCCATCGTGGCCAATCTCGGGCTCATTTTCATGAATCAGGGCCACTACGACGAGGGCATCCGATGGCTCGAAGAACAACTCGACATTGCCGAACGGGTGTCGGACAAGCAAGGGCTCACCACGTTGTATACCAACCTGGGTATCATTTACCTGGAAAAAAACAGCCTCGACAGCGCCTTGCTTTGCCTGGAAAAAGGCCTCACCTACTCCGAAGAACTGGGCAACAAACTTTTTATGACCATTTGCATCGGTTCCATCGGCTCGGTGTGGGAAAAGAAAGGTGACTATGCCAAGGCCATGCAGAATTTCGACCGCGACCTGCTACTGGCGCGCGAACTCGGCGACAAACAGGGAACGGCTATCGCCTGCGGGCTCATCGGCGACCTGCTGTCCACAATGGGCCAGTTTGATGCGGCCATCGAATTCCTTGATGAGAACCTGGCGCTTAGCCGCGAACTGAATTATAAAAAAGGGATCGCCAAAGCGCTCAATACCCTGGGCGACACGTGGTTTTTCAAACGCGATTACGCCAGAAGTATTCGCTACTACAACGAAGCCATCGAATATGCCCGGGAAATGGGTAACCGGCTGGTGCTCGGATATTCACTGGTGGAAAAAGGACTGGTGCACCTGTATTCGGGGGAAGTTGCCGCTGCCCGCCAACTGCTCGAAGAAGGCCGCGATATTGCGCTGGCGCTGGGAAATGCCGACCTGACTTTCAGTTCCAATATCCTGCGGGCACAGGTGATCATTTCGGAAGGCAACAAAATTGAAGCTTTGCGTCAGTTGCAGCAATTGCTGGCACTGGCCCGGACGGAACGCGAAGAAGCGGCCGTGCATTTTGAATTGCGGCGTATTGCAGACAATCCGACGCCGCACCACCTGCGGGCGCTTACTTTATACCGGGCTTTGTACGATCGGACGCCGCAATATATTTATAGAATGCGGCTGGATGAGTTGGAGAAGGAAGGGGGAGTTTAATACTACTGAACCCCAGTTCGGTGTCTATTTCACCGAACTGGGGTTCGGTGGTACTACGCCTTCTCCCACGAAACCCCTTCTTTCCCGTCTTTCACCTGAATACCCGCTCCTGCCAGCGCATCCCGGATCTTGTCGCTGGAAGTCCAGTCTTTTTGCGCGCGGGCGTTGGCGCGTAGTTCGAGGATGAGTTCCATCAGATTTTCCACCGTGCCGTCTTCTTTGGCCACTTCTTCTTTCAGCCCGAAAATATCGAACAGGAAAGTGTTGAACGCCGATTTCATGCGTTCTAGCACCCAGGGCGCTACATCGCTTTGGGCCAGTTGTTTGTGGGTCAGTTTATTCACATAACCGCCGAGTTCGCTGAGCGAAGCCAGTGCGATAGCTGTGTTGAAATCGTCGTCCATACCCTGGTAGGCATCTTCGATCAGAGCGAGGATGGCACGGTCGTGTTCCGTTTCCGATCCGTCGAATTCGCGCGCGTCCACCGGAAGTTTTTGCAGGAGCGCGTACGTATCCATCAGTTTTTTAAACCCTTTTTCCGCGGCCTGTAGTCCGTCGTCGGTAATATCGAGCGTACTGCGGTAATGCGCCTGGAGCATAAAGAAGCGGATCGCCATCGGCGAATAGGCTTTGCTGATATGTTCGCTGTCGCCGCTGAACAGTTGCGGCGGATTGATCGTATTGCCGTCAGATTTCGACATTTTTTTGCCGTTCAGCAGCAGCATATTCGTATGCAGCCAGTAGTTGGCAGGCGAGCAGCCGCAGGCGCCGTTGCTTTGGGCTACTTCGTTTTCGTGGTGCGGAAATTTCAGGTCATTGCCGCCGCCGTGAATATCGAATGTTTTGCCTAAGTATTTGGTACTCATGGCACTGCACTCCAGGTGCCAGCCCGGGAAGCCGGTCGACCAGGGGCTTTTCCACACCATGAGGTCCTGCGGGCGCGCTTTCATCCAGATTGCGAAATCGGCCGGGTGGCTTTTTTCTTCCTGGTTTTTCAGGTTATCGCGGGTTTCGGACATCAATTCGTCGATGACGCGGCCGGAGAGTTGACCGTAAATGCCCGGATGTTCCTGGGAAAATTTGATGACATTGAAATATACGGATCCGTTGCGCTCGTAAGCGTAACCGCGGTCCAGAATATCCTGCACCATTTCGATCTGTTCCGGAATATGACCGGTGGCACGCGGCTCGATGCTTGGCGGCATGTTGTTGAAAATCCGCATCATGTCGTGAAACCCAACGGAATAATGTTGGGCCACTTCCATCGGTTCGAGTTGCGCCACTTTCGCGCCTTTGGCCATGCGGTCCTCGCCGTCGTCGGTCAGGTGACCCACGTCGGTAATGTTGCGGACGTAACGCACTTTGTAGCCCAGGTGCAGCAGATAGCGGTAAATGATATCGAAACTGGTAAATGTGCGGCAGTTGCCCAGGTGCACGTCGCTGTAAACGGTGGGTCCGCACACGTACATGCCGACGTGGCCGGGTACGATGGGATTGAAAATTTCTTTTTTGCCGCTAAGGCTATTGTACAATTTGAGGACGCGCGGATGTTTCATAAGGGCGCAAAGTTAATACGAAGACCGGCCGAAGACGATGTACTGTATATTGTTTTTGTGAAAAAATCTATTTTTGGCAGACAAAACGGGATCCATTCAAAAAGTTGTCTGCGCAATAATCAGGCAAGAGGTATGCCACACTTAATAGAAGGCTCCCGGTAAATAGTTCCACCATGCGCCACTTGATCCTTCTGTTCACTCTCCTGCTGCTCCTGACGCAGCGCATTTATGCCCAGCCGCAACAGGTTAAAACGGGTGTTTACCTCATGAACCTGTACGACCTGAACATGGACGAGCACTCGTTTTATGCGGATTTTTATATCTGGTTCAGGTGGAAAGGCCGCATCGACCCAACGAATATCGAGTTTGTCAACGCCATTGAGAAATGGAGTATGGACAAGGCGACTTTCGATGGCGACAGCACCCCCGTACAACTTAAAAGTGGAGAAAAATATAAAATTTTCCGGATTGAAGGTCGCTTTTTCCACTCTTTTTCGCTCAACCGTTTTCCGCTCGACCGGCACTCGCTCGATATTCAGATTGAAAATCCGGAACATCCCGCGGACTCGCTGATTTATGTTTCAGATACTTCCGGAGCACAAATACGAAATACCCTGACCCTGGTGGGCTGGGAAACCGAAGGCAGTGAAATTATTTCGCAAGTACACGACTACGGCACCAATTTTGGCAATCCGTACGAAAATGCGCAACGGTACAGCAACCTCAGTTATAATATTACCCTGTCGCGTCCGATCAGCTATTTTTTGCTGAAAATGCTGTTGCCTTTGTTCATCGTCATGTTAGTGAGTATCGGCGGACTGCTGCTGCATCCCTCACACATCGACTCCCGCTCGTCGCTGCCCATCGGTGGACTACTTACGGCCGTTTTTTTGCAACAATCTTATAGCGGCGCCTTACCCGATACCGGTTATATGGTGCTGATGGATAAAATCTACCTGCTTGGGTACATTCTTATTTCTGTGGTACTACTACAGATCATCCGGGCAGGTAACGTAATGGCAAAAGACAAACCGCTGAAACCGGTGATCAAACTGGAAAAACGGCTGGCGCAGGTGTTGTTTGCCGTTTTTGTAATCGGGGTGATGGTGCTGTGCGCGATTCCCTGATGTACAACCGAACCCAGTTCGCTTTTCTTTTTCAACCGAACTGGGGTTCGGTTATACGGCGAGGGCCCGAAGCGCCAGTTTTACCAGTTCTTCCACTTTTGCAGCGTTGGGATGATCTTTGGTCACCGCATTCAGCGCCTTTTGAACGGCAATCCGGTTGAAGCCCAGCGACATCAAAGCGGAGAGCGCTTCTTCGCGCACGGCATTGTCTACAGCCGTCGGGAACATGACGCCGGCCTCGGGCGCTTCCTTGCTGAGTTTGTTTTTCAGATCGAGGATGATCTGTTTGGCGGTTTTGGCGCCGATGCCTTTGACGCGTTGCAACACGTGTGCCTGTTCGCCGATCACCGCCGCCCGCACTTCATCGACAGTCATAGAAGAAAGAATGAGTTGGGCCGTTGTGGCGCCCACGCCGGTTACGCCGATGAGTTGGGTAAACATGCTTCGCTCCACTTGCGTAGCAAAACCGTATAACGTGTGGGAATCTTCCTTGACGATCAGGTGCGTATACAAGGTCGTTTTTTCCTGACCCTGAATAGCGGTAAACGTGCTTAACGGAATATTCACGTGGTAGCCCACGCCGTACACTTCCATTACCACGTAAGCGGGGCTGCGGAAAGTGACTTCCCCTTTCAAATATGCGTACATGCGTTTTTAGTATTTGGTGTGTAGTGTTTGGGATAAAGCGTGTGTAAATCGACCTTTAAAAGCCGAAACACTACACACCAAACACCAGACACTACAATTATGCGGCTGTTTTTTTGCGCACCTTGGGCGTGCCGTTTTGAGCGGCTTTGGGCCTCACATCCAGGCCGATAGCAAGTGCCAACACGTCTTCCATGCGGTCGACGTATTCGAAAGTG